>ERZ773229.556-NODE-556-length-31842-cov-3.845692_pt1 | contig 31842 bp, 38 predicted proteins | sample MGYA00580992_ERZ773229 | MGnify/ENA primary metagenome ERZ773229 (study PRJEB29015, sample SAMEA2737795) | human gut metagenome | biome: human gut; feature: human-associated habitat; material: faeces | place: China | collected 2012 ... | reverse complement strand
TTTTGCCTAAGCAAAACGGAATACTTAAAGCGTTGATAATCAAGCAAGTAAAATTTTTGCTTAGGCAAAATGTGGTTTGCTTAGGCAAAAATTACAAGTCGTTGATAATCAGCGTTTTAGTTATTTTGCCTAAGCAAATTGCCTAAGCAAAATAAGGCTCAAAATTTTTGCCTAAGCAAAACGGAATACTTAAAGCGTTGATAATCAAGCAAGTAAAATTTTTGCTTAGGCAAAATGTGTTATTTCTTTGGCTCTGTTACATCCGACAAATCCCAATTCATAAGGTCTTGTACCTTGCGGTTGGCTTTGTCTATGCTGTCCCACGACTTGCGGATATAGATGTCTGTAACACGCATATTTTCGTCCACATGGTTTAGTGCCGTGTGAACGGTGTACTTATCCACTTCTGCATCATTGGTTGCAATGGTTGCCCAAGTGTGCCGTGCTGCGTAAAATTCCAAATCGTCTATACCAAGTGAATTGCCTATCTTCTTCAATCCCTTGTTAAGTGCTGCGCTAAAACTATCCATTGAGGAATACAACTTGTAGAACTTGAACACACGTTGCCCTGTCGGGTCTTTGTACTTGTCGAATAGAGCCTGTGCCTCTGGCTCAACTCTGATTGATATTTCCGCACCGTCTGCCCGTCTGTATCGTGTCTTTGTACGTTGGTATGTTATACGACCATCTTTGTAGTCGGTAGCGTTGTACAAGTCCACAGCGTTCATTCCGATTAGCAAGAAACTTAACAGGAATACATCTTTGGCGAGATTGAACCGATTACACCCCTGTTGCAATATCGTGGAGTATGGCACTTGTGCAAGCTCACGCATTTGCTCAACCGTCAAGGCTCGTTTGCGTGTGAGTGGTGCTTTCGGTATATCCACCTTTGCGAATGGTGAGAATGGAATGAGTATCGCACCAGCCTCTTCATCGTTAAACTCTTTCTTGGCTCTGTTGTACATTGCCCTTACCTCTGCGAGGTACAGGCTTTGCGCACGACCGCCCTTTTTGCAGTTCTTCCGTGCCGGCTGCTCGCCAATCCATTTTATCCAGTCATTAAGGAACTTAACCGTGATTTCCTTTATATCCACACTTTCACGCCCCACGAACTTAACCAAGCTGTTAATGGCTACTTGGTAGGCTTTGGCATTGCCTGTGCGTCCCATGTCAAAGAGTTTCTGAATGTATGCCCTTGTGTACGCCACTATGTCAAGTTCAAAGTGTTCTTCCTCTTTCTTGCGTGTTATCAGCTCCACGACTTGCTCAACGGTCATGTTATCCAAAGCCTCGCCCACGTTATTGCATATCGTGCGGTAACGCTTGATAACATCATCTACCATATCAATGTATCTTTGGTTTTTCAACTTGAGGGAACGTGTCAAATCTTCCTTGCTCACATACCAAGGGGTAGCAAGGTACTTTTTGCGCTGCTTGTGCGTAACCCTTATCTTGATGTTGTAAGTGCCGTCAGCTTTCTTTTGGTGAGCGTACACTTCTGCCTTGAATGTTGCCATATATCTTTTGTAGAATATTTGTAGAACTATTTTCGGCAAATGTACGCACTTTTTGCTGAAAATAAGAAAGAAAAACGCCCAACCTTACAAGAAAGTTGAGCGTTTGCAGTAGTCCCGTTGGGAATCGAACCCAAATCTACGCTTTAGGAGAGCATTGTTCTATCCATTGAACTACAAGACCTTACGAATATTTTGTGTCCTTGTTTGTCCGACATTCACCCAGTGAAACACGAACTTTGCCGACTTCCACGCTTGAAAGTAGCTCATAAGTTTAGGAAACTTTCAATCCAAGTCTGATTTTCAGCGAGATACACGTTTTTAGCTCTGTTTTGTAGAATTATTGTAGAATTTCTGTAAAAACTCCACTTCTACGTTTGCTTTTTCAGCCACAAAGGTAATGCAATTTTTTCAGAAACAAGAAGAAAAAAGTGCCGACTTCTCAGCCGACACTTCCAAACTTAATAAAAACAATCATAACCTATGAAAAGAACCTACTTTAATTCTATGTATTCAGTATAGGTGATTTTGGTGTGTGGGTTGGTGCTTGTTATTTCCTGTCGTATGGCTTTTGTACCCCATCGGAAAAACAGGAACTTCTTAGGCACACGGTGGACTATCTGAATGAGCGTGTCCTGTGATACCACATTGAGCGACACATCACGACCTTTGAGTTCACCAAGTATATTTACCCACGCATCATGCCAACTGAAAGCCTTGAGGGTGTCAATTGCACCATTGCGATACACAATGCTGTCACGGACTTGTGTAATCACATTTACCTCTGTTTCGGTTGCAGTGGTCATTGCGGATTGCAACCGCTTAACCTTTACCCCCAATTCCTCTGCTGTCTGGCACACTTGCTTGTAGTTGGCTTTCAGCTCGGAGTTGGAAAGTTCCAACTTTTGAACACTTGCTGCCGACTTGCCAGCCTCCGTTTTATAATAGGTGGCTTTCTGCATCAGTGCCGTTTGGTTGGCGGTCAGCCTGTCGTTGTCCGTCTGTAACGCTCTATTTCGGAGATACAGAGCCGAACACAGACAGACCAACACCACCATAGCAATAGTTACCCACTTTCTCATTTCGCCACATTGTTAATGTAGTCAATGATACCCTCAACGTGGAGTGTGGTTATTGCAGTCTTACCCTCTTCCGAAAGCAAGAAGTCCACATCTTCCTTGTTATCTTGGAATAGGTTTTCCGTCAGAACTGCGGGGCAAAGCGTATCACGGCAAATGGCAAGGTTTTGTGTGATGTACTTTTCGTTAGGCACAGCACGGTTGCCTTTCAAGCCAAGCTCAATAGCCTTATTCCACAGACAGGCAGCAAGGCGTTTGCTGTTGGCGGAGGCGTTAAGTCCGACATGAGCGGTAAAGCCTCTTGCACTGTACCATTTGCCATTACTGCCCACGGCATTGTTGTGAATACTCACCACAAGGACATTCTTAGAACCCACCATGCGGCATATATCGTTCACTCGCTTGCAACGAATGGAAAGCGAAATGTCAAAATCTTCTGGCACTATGCGCTCAACATCGTAGCCTTTACACTTGAGGCATTTCTCCACACGCTTTGCAATCTCCCTTGCATAGGCGTATTCATGCAAACGACCATCGGGCGATTGCTTGCCCGTGGTGTTCACCCCATGCCCGTTGTCGATTAAAATTTTAACCATAATATATAATCTACTTAAAATGTTGTATTATCTTGCATATAATTTTACGCACAAATTGTATTTATGCGTTCAGCCGTTGGTAGAAGTCGGTTTTGATGTTGTCGTATGCGAGCTTTACGTTAGTATAGGCACGGGCATTGTTTGCACCGTCCTCATTATAAATCTCACCCTCCACCACCTTTGCCACATCCTCAACCCAATCAGCACTACAATATTCAGAGATTGCCTTACCTCTGTATGTGAAAGGGTCAAAACGGCTGTTACGGTCATTGTGGATAACTTGAAGTGACTTGCGTATCTTTATGACTGTCGCTTCATGGTCTATGATGTGGTTTTCCTCACGCACACGCTTTATAAGCCTACATACTTGCTCAATGGATAGGTCAAAGGCAAAGCCAGTGAGGTTGCGTATTCTCAACTGTGTTTCTGTACGCAACCCCTCGGAAATGTCCTGTAACATATCATTCTGTGCGTTTGTGGTCTTGGCAAGCTCTTGGAGGCTCTCCTTGTTGTCTTGCATCATTTGGTTTATGATAGCTTTGAACCACTTGAATATTGCCACCATCATTGCAGCCGACAACAGCAAGAAGAAAGCAGCCGTAACCGCCATCATACCGAAATCGCTTATTCCATGCGCAACGGTTGTTACATCTGTCGTGTTCATCGGCTTCTTCTGTTCTTGGTACGTTTGTAAAACTCAAAGTTCTCCCTATCTTCCTTGGTTATCTCGCTTTTAGGCGAGAATACACGAAAGCCGTACATATTGCCATAACTCACTACCTTAATAATAGCACGGAATGGATAGTGTCGCTTTGGATTGCAAAACACCTCTTTCAGTTTCTTGCTGTCCGTGAAGAAAGCAGACCTATTGTAACCCTCTCCATAAGCCACAAGTGTACGGTCGCCATTTTCGGTTGCTCTGTTCTGCCAACCCGTGAACACCATTATCTGATTGACAACCGCATCCACAGATGTAAACTCGCAGTCGAAAAGGTCGCTGTTTTCGTTGGGGTCTTCAATGAAATCTTCTATCTCGTTCATAAGTCCATTGGAATGTTGAGGGTTTCACAATCGCTGTCTATCATCGTGCGGATTGCAAGACGGTCTTTCAAGAAATCCTCATAGGGTTTCTTGAAAGAGTCATCCATCAAGCCAAGTGTGGCACTCTGATACTCGTTCACCAGCTTGCTTTCGGTCTTAGCCGGGTATTTTGCAGTGATTAACGTGCTGAAAATGTTGTCAGCAGTCTTTGGGTACTCCACACGGAGGCTGTCGTACTGCCACATCTTGCCTGTCGGAGTTTCCCCCTCCTCGGCTATGTGCGTACCGCCCATTTCGTCTGCCACAACATCCACTTCTTTTATGTTGTGGTTGTAGAGAAATGTTCCCTGTCCGTTGTTGTAAGGGTCTATCACTTGCGGACGCTGTTCTGACAAAAGACCCATTGATAAAATGCTTGTGTCCATAGTTCGTAATTTTATTAAAGACATTCTTTTTGTGTACCTCGCTACATCTGCTTATCCAACCATATTCAGATGAAAAGAGGTGCTTTATATCACTCTCATCTTTAATAGGACATTTCTTAGCGATAATGGATGCCTTGCGGTAGAACTTCAACAATATGCTTTTTCTAAGCAATACGTTGTAGTGGTTCTGCAAAAAGCCGACATAATCAATGCCTCTATCATCAACGGGGAATATCTGCCAGTTTGCCTTATACTCCACTTTCAGCTCGGCAGCGAGATACAAGCCTGTCATGTCAAGCACGTAGTGCAGTGCTTCCTTGCTCTCGCACAGGAAAACCATATCATCCATATAGCGGAAATAATACAGTTTCACTCCAAATCTGCGTAGGATGTAAGGTGCCAGAACTTCCTTAACCCAATGGTCAAAGAAAGCCAGATACAAGTTGGCTAAGTATTGGCTTGTGTAGTTCCCTATCGGCAACCCCTTGTCTTTACCGTTACTGTCAATTATCTTATCTAACAGGCGCAACATCTGAATATCCGCTATTGTGTACCTTATCACAATCTTCAATGCGGCATGGTCAATGTTGTCATAGAACTTGCGGATGTCCGTTTTCAGACAAAAGCGTGTTCATTTCTTATCACGCATAAGCGCACTGCGTACATCAAGCATACACTTGTGTACACCACGCCCTTTGATGCAAGCGTAGGTGTTTTCAATGAATAGATGCGTCCAATGCTCGCCTAACACATTTATCACGCAATGGTGAATGATGCGGTCGGGAAAGAATGGCGCAATCATCAAGACACGTTCCTTGGGGTCATGTATCTTTCTTTCCTTATACTTGCCGGGTACATACGTTTCATACGCCAACATCTCATACAATTCATCAAGCCTTTCGCAAATATGCTCGTTGAAATCGCTAATCTCACTGCGTTCACCTTTGCCATGCTGTGCATTGTATTGAGCCAGACACAAGTTTTCGTTTGTGTAGAGCAAGTGATATACGTTCTTCAACTTCTTGCTTGGAGAACAAGCCAGCTTGCCTGTATCGCCAATGTAAAGACCGCAATCCTCGAAGTCGGAGTATTGATACAAATATGTATTTGCGTTCATCTACTATATGTGCCGTTAGTCTAATACAGAGCTTTCAATTTTCTTACTCGCACCGTGTTAATCACTATTTTTCTACCAAGAGGTAAAGTGTCGGCAGCTTCAGTATCTTATTTCTCAATTGAAACCAAACGGTAAAAGCGGAAGCCACTGTTCGCATTCGAGTTCGAGGAACGATTATTCGCATTCAGATAACCGAAGCCCGCATTCGCACCATTATTCGCATTAGCAGACAGGAGGCAACCCCAAACTACCGACACTTAAAATATTTTGTTTTAATATTTCCTGTTTATTCTCTCACTCACTTTGCCCCGATTTTCGTTGCGCCGTGAACCGTTTTTGCAGTCTGTCAAAAACGGCACAAGCGGAAGCCACCGGTCGCAGACGAGTACGAGGAACGAGTACGCGCACCCAGAGAACCGAAGCCCGCAGACGCACCAAGACCCGCAAGAGCAGACAGGAGGCAACCCCACCATCCACTTGCTGTTCTGCCCGGATGCCAATAGTAATCACAAGCACCTTGATTGCTGCTACCACCTATTGCATCGGGGAAACAGATACCATTCGTTGATATGGCGAAGTGTAGGATATTGCCACTATCACGGGGCAAATCACACATTTCTTCATATCCATCGGGAACGGTTGTTGCGTTGTCTGAATGTGAGGTGAACTTTGTAGGGTCTTGGCACAGGTAAGCGATACTACGACCGCCCTCTGTATCGGGGATATGCCGTATCAGCACATCATCAGCCAACAGCCAAAGATACTCAAAGGGTGCTTCAAGTCCACGGTAAGATGTTACATACACGGTCTTGTCGCCACCCGTCCAACCTTTGATTACATAAGGTATGCGTCCTGTATTGTTTCCAAGCGTTGCAGTAACTCCACAAGGCACGAATGGATTGTAACCACCCCATGTATTCCACTGACTACCATCAACAGCGGGACCACTGCCCAAACCGCCCTGTCTGAATCCGTCAGCGGTCAGCGTTTCGTTGTATGTGTCTTGGCAATGCAAAGAGGCATACTCTATGCGCTGTAACCATGCTATTTCTGTATATACACGATACACGCCAAGGTGAGTGCCATTCTTGCACAAAGGTCTTGCTCCAGCCTTGCTGATAGATGTTCTTGGCATACCAAGCATAGAATGGTATGTACCATCCCAAGCCGAATTAGAGCCGTTGCCACCACGGAAACGTGCGGCATTGTCCGCCAACTTCAATATGCCCTCATCATCACGCAAAAGTTCATCGCCATTCCATTGCAACCAACAGCCAGACACGGCAATGTTATTGTCACGGTCAATGGTAGCGCACCAAGGCGAGCAAGTCTTGCGTGTCATTTCCACAAAGCCGGGCAAAGGATATTCAGAAATGCCATACACCCACTTTGTACCCTCGAACTCAACACGCAAATAGTATTTGGGTTTCTCCAACATCACGTTTCCATCCGTGCTGTCAATGGTAGCCTTTGCGCCCGAATCCTTTTTACGGCTGTCGTTTTGGTGCAAGTAGTATTTTACAGAGCCGTCCGTGTTTTCCACGAAACGCCTCAACTTCTTCTGTATGGGTAACGTGCGGTGCAAGTCAAGGTTTCCAACCCTTGTGAGCTTGTAGTCCTTGCTTGTCAAGTCGCCTTGCACACCGTACCACATATCGTAAGGATATTGTGGCTTTGTAGAGCCACTGCCTAAAATCAGTCCCATGCGCTTATACAATTTTATTTGGTTGTTCACTCGCTCCCCAATATACATCAAACTTGCCCAAGTCAATAGCGTTTGGGGAAATGTACGCTATCATTGCGGGCGTCCAGTCGCCAATCGGCACAGGCAAAGCTCCAACCGCTTTGTCACCTATCAGCCTACATTCAAGCAGTGTGTCGCTCAACATCGTGTTACCCTTGCTACGGACATACACGGAGAACGGCACACCACCTTTCAATGCAAAGCCTTTCGACAGGTCGGTTATGCTGCCTTTGGCTATCATCTTACATCTTCCATAATTTACCCAGTAAATGTTTACTGCAAAGGTAGTAAATTTGTGTCTAACAAACACATTTTAAGATGTAAATCAGCAATATTTGGAGTATTTGCCCCACGTTACCGCCTAAGATAGTGGCTAACAAGTCCAACCAATCCCATTTACCACCATAAGCTCTGTCCTTAAACTCCATACCACAAGCCAATCCACCACGAATAAAACCGTGAGTAGAAAGGCACAAGGGATGGCATAAAGAAAGTGTGATTGTCTGTTGCTTTCTGTAATCTAACTCATAATGCCATTAAATTTGTTAAGTTCGTTTCAAGCGCATTGATTTGTGCTCGTTTCTCATTTCTATCTTCGTGCAATGCCTTGATGTCATAAGGCAATTCTTCACCGACAAGGGAGGCTTCATAACACTTGATAACTTGATAATCTGTTTCTGACAATTCAGCTTTGATAGCGTCAATCTCACCCTGTATCTTTGTCGTGTTCACAACCTTTTCATAGTTGAACGAGATACGATTTCCATTGTCGTAAGGAACTAACCGAATGGTGTAATTATCATCATCGGATATAGTCTTACTTTCATCAATATCATCAACAGGCTTCCATTCAGAAGAAAGGTTCTGCACCTGTCCTTGCTCTACCTCCCTTGCTCTTAGAAAGCCATTCTCTATATATCCATACTTTGCCATAGCTTTATTGTTTTAGAACTTCCATCTTGATACTATCCAAGACTCTTTTTTTACACTATTAACATAGCCGATTGTAAAAACAAACATACCTCCTTGTCCCTCGCTAAATGCGTAATCCGTGTTTTCGGAAGAATCATCGTAAATATGATGCCCCGTCAATGGCTTAAATAGCAGCGAACCACTCCACCATTGCTTCACGAAAATTACCTGTCCCTCTTTGGGGTCTGATGGTAGATATACTGTTTCGGCATATCGTGAATAACCGATAACAAGACTATCATCACTACTTAGATATGATGAATGTCCAGACTTGCCATTTTCCGTAATACAAATTCGCCCCAGAGTAAGACCGCCAGCATACAAGTCGTAAAAGAAACCGCCATAAGCGGGTGCAGTACCGCTGTTATCCGCTCTGCCATAAACGCCAGCAACAATCGTTTCAACAGCATTTACCGCCCATTCTCGTTTTTTTACATTTGCAAATCCTAATCCAACTACTGCACCACGGTGGGTATATCCAGAGCTTAAAGGCATACCATCCGTACCAGCCATATTTGAAAATACGCCCGTAGGGGATATATAAGATACTGACGAACTGTTTTTCTTAGAGCGTACTTCGACAGTACCATTATTTAGACTTGCCTTAATATTTGCACCATATACACCTTGGTATTCAGACATAACATTATCACCGCCATTATTCGATGTTTCAAGCAGTATTTCACCACCTTTCGCATCAAGTGTTATCTTATTTCCCTGTTCAAGCGTTGATACTATTTTGCCTTTGCTGATAAACCAATCTCCAATGTTAGCACCCTCTGCCAAAAGCAAATTGGTTGCTATGCTTTCAAACTGCGCACCAAAATTATTCCACTTTGATGTGTTCGTTGGAGCGACATTGTAGAACTCTCCCGCATCAATACGAGCAATGTAGTATGTGCCATTGTACTTGACTGCATCAACACGATACTGATTGCCGTAATATGTCTTGCTGCTATCGTACACGCCACGATACACCATAGCTGGGCTTTTACCATTCTCACCATCCTTGCCATCATAAGGGGTTATACGCACAGGTTCACTCCAATTGGTGAGCAACGCACCCGTTGCGCTTTTCTTGGCAACAATCATCCAAAGATATTCAAGTGTTCCAACAGTCGGCTGTGTAGTTGTCCAACCGCTCGGCTCTGCATCAGTCTTAACCAATGCGGGCGCACTATTGCGTGAGCCGTTCTTGGCAAACCTGTACTCTTGGTAGTCGGGGCGATTGTCGTTTGAATTTGCATCATAGGCAGTTGCCACCTTGCCAAGCTCCAACTTTGGCATACAGATATAGAGATATTGCGAGTTGCCCTCAATTATGATTGGTTGCAAGCGAAATAGTACATATTCAATGTCAGCAAAACTTGATTTTGTCTTGAATGTTATAGTGTGTTTCTTCCAACTTGTATATGTCGGATAATTAACGACACAATCTGCACCAATTGTATTGTTATTTTGCACACCGTCCACAAACACCTTGCTTGTATCAATGGCACTCGGAAATACATAGGTGCTGAATATCGCACCGCCTGTTTCAAGTATGCGTACCCAATTAAGGGTTGCTTTACCTGTGCGTGGGTCTGTACTGTCATACAAGTATGCCGCAAAATGATACACACCATCTGCGGGTACATCGTCAAACGAAATGGAGGCTGTCGTGTTATAAGTATTGCTGACAGAAATTTCCTTTTGCCATTTCCATCCGTCTTGCCATATAAAGCACCTTAATTCCTTTCTGTCCGATTTCGCTTGTGCATCAATGCGTCCATTGAATGAAAATGTGTACTTATGCCCACTTCTTAGATACAATGTGCGCTGTGCAAATCCGTATGCGCTGCTTGTTTCTTTTACGGTCAATGTGTTAGTTCCACACTTTGCCCAAAACGAAAGAGTGTACCATGTCGAAGCTTTTAACTTCTTAACGGTCGAGGACTGCAACACTTGACGCAACACTTCTTTGTACACGCTTTCATTTTCTCGCTTGTTGTTTGCATCATAGAAACAATTATGTCCGTCCACACCACTTGTATTGATGTGGGCAATGCTTGTGTCAATGCCACTACCACCATTATTGCGAGAAACAACATCCCATTTATCCAGCCTATCCATGCTTTCAAACTCTGTCTGTTCAAGCAGATTGGGATTCCATACAACGTAATTGTTCCACAAGGTAGGCTCGGAGAAAGCCCCCCATTTGCCATTTGTCTTGTGCCTTATAGATACCCATTCAAAAGGATAGTCTGCCGACACACCGCTTGGTTCATCAGTCCAACCGCTCGGCACATATCCGTCAGCAGTAGAACTAACCAAAATTGCATCGGGTGCTGTTTCCACCTCTGTACGCTTGAATACATATTCAGTGCCATCTCCATCCGTACCCTTATCGCCCCATTTCGCCCAAATGACAGGCGTACTATAAGCTGACCATGTGCCAGAACCGCTTGGCTTAGTTCTAACGCAAACCCATTCATACTGATAAGTTGCAGTTATTCCGCTTGGGCTGTCTGTCCAGCCACTCGGTACATAATCATCCTTATTTACTGAGGCGGGTTTACTTGGTGTATCGCCTGTGTTGCGCAAATAAATAAACTCTATATCTGTGCCATCTGCACCGTTTTCTCCATTCAAGCCCGTAATACGAATGGGTGTACTCCACGTTCCAAAGGTATTCGTTCTTGCATTGAGCATTGCTTGCGACATATATACAAACTTACCGCTTGTTGGGGTTGGCGGCTTTAAGCTCCACACGCTCTGCTCTATCAATGATGTTGGGTCTGTAAATGTAGGTGTGCTTGGTGTGCTGCTTTCTGCCGTATAGATGAAATAGAATGTAGAGCCGTTCACTCCATTCTTGCCGTTTGCGCCTTGCGCTACTACACCCCAATAAACAGTATTTGTTGGTACTATGCCCTTGGAGGGCGTTGCGTGGTTGTAACGATAGGTACACGTTGCACCACTATTGTCCGTATAAGAAACCTCATCACCATAGTAGTATATGTAATCCTTATTCCATACGCCACGGTACACACCAAGCGGAACGACATCACCACTGCCACTTGCAACGGACACGTTCTTGAGGGTTAGACGGCTCTTTGCTGACACATTCCAATCAATAGAACTTGTGCTGTCACCAATGCGAAACTTGTTGCCGTCCAAATCCAAGTAACACTCACCATCACTTGTTATGATGCGTCCCGTTGTGATGGTATTGCCATTGATGCGAGTGAAACCGTATGTGGTCTGAAAATCTCTGAAATTATCATCAGAATACAGACTTGATATAATGCCAACTTGGAAATAGTAGTTGTTCGGGTCGCTCGTAGGCTCAAACTTCAATTGCTCTTGCGTCAGATACCACACGCCATTTTCACCAGACTTGGAACACTTAGCAAACAGATAGTATCCACCCGTGCTTTGCAGTTCAAAGGAGGCTTCGTTCATCTGCCAGCTCCTTATTTTGTCGTTGTCAATGGTAAGGTGTGATAGTATGCCAGCGGTAGCCACAAACATATTAGGGTTGCCCCCAAAGTTAGCTTTCAGAACACAACCAGACAGGACAAACTGTTGGCTCTTTGCACCAACAGTCAGCATATTTGTGTCAATGGAGTTTGGCTTGATGTTTTCCGTGTCAAAATAGCCGTCTGTATCATACACCATGTTACGCAAATCCTCTGTGGTTCTCCAACCTCGCCTTGCTTTGTTCAAATCACGGAGGCGGTTGTTGTTTATGATGTTTTCATGCTCAATGACGGTAAGCACGGTTTGCGTCTGTATAGACACGGCTGTTGTGTCTGCCAAAGTGATTTGGTAGTCCTGTTCCAACAAAAGGTTGCGTGTTACTTTCTGTATGCGCATTTGTTTCTCAATGCCAAAGCGTGTGTCCTTTACAGGCACATAATCGCCCACCTCAAACACGCTTGTATCGGTATCACGGCTAAGTTCTTGGAGAAAGTAGAGCCTATCCAATGTCAGCGTGTATTGAGCCTTTGCCTGTGTCGCTGTCTTGAAATCTTCCATTGCAGCATACCACAGGTTTTCTTCTGCCTTTTGTTCATAGCTTTCGGGCAGATATATGTCGGTTATCTTGTAGGTGTTTCCGACCTCAATTCTGTAAGCGTCCTGTGTTTCAGCCGAGGGAATGGTCAAACCTCTATTATCCGTGAATGGAATGATGCGGAATTTCTTTGTTTCGTGGTTGTAACCACCTTTCGCCTCAAGTTCAAACTGTTGCCCAGCCAACCGCCCAGATGTGAAAGTTATCTTTGCGCTCGTTCCGTCCACAAGGTACACCGTCACCTTATCGTTTTTCTTGTTAAGGTCGAAGTCCATTGTATCATCAATGAAAGCGCAAATATCATCAGCCACAACAGCCGTAACGGTTCCCGTGCGTGTGGGGTAGATGTTATCATAGGTTTTCACATCTTCCTCACTGCCTATCTTGTCACGAAGTGCTGCATCCTCAATATAGCGTTTTGCATCGTCAGCAATGCCGATTGTTTCAGTGCCGACCTTTACAACCGTCCCGTCTGAAAGAGTATGCTCGTATTGGTTCTTTCTCTGTGGGTAAGGCAATTGCAGTCGCTCCGAATAGTCCCTGTAATTGCTCCGAATGTTGGTTGTACCACCCTCTGCCCACAGGCGGGTTATAATGGCTTTATCGTCTATCTTCTGTTCTTTGAGGTTATACAAGCCATTACCCTTGCCCCATTCAAAGAAATCAGCACCGCTTGGAGGATTGATACGCTTGCCGAACTTGCCAATATGGATTGTACGCACACCTTTGTCTTGGGTTATCTGAAAATCCAAGTTGAACTGCTCGCTGTTACAAAGGGTTTGCAATGCCTGCAAGCAGTTCACCCCCGAAAACTGAATTGTCTTGGCTTCCGTGTCGGGGCAATTATCCACATCGAACTTCCACAACCCCGGATAATCCCTTTCCATGTTGTAGATAAGGACTTGCACAAATTCCTTGATTGTATAGGTCAAGTCAAACGTGCTTTTGTCGCTCTTGCCGTACTTGTCGCAATTGCGGTAGATTGTTTTCATAAGGTCGTACATCACGCCATAGAAAACAGGCTCATAGTTGTAGTAACCCTCCGAAACAACCTCACGGGTCGTTGTGGCTCTGATACTATATTCCTTGCCACCAACTGTTATCTTATCACCTTTGGCGAATGACAACCAATTGGCAGAAACGATTTTGAGCGAAATGTAATCATCACCCATTAAGGAACTTGTGAGCGTAGCCTCTTTGACGAAACAAAACGGCTCGTTGGTGTTGAGCTGTATTGTTTCGCCATTGCGCTTTGTTATTTGAGTAATTCCCATACTACAATATCGTTTGTTTCAAAACTTTCAATATCTTCAATCACGCCAGCAACAATGATGTCATACTCGCCAGCAAGTGTGTAGGTGTGTTCTACGGTTGTTTCGTTGCCACTCACATTGAATGTGTGCGTTCCGTCCCCCCAATAGATGTTGAGCAACTTTGTGGATGTAACCTTTATTGTTGTCTTGGAGTTGTCGCTTGCCGATATGTGGCGCAACACTCGCTTTACGGGTTCATCTTCTATGAGTTTCATCTTAAACGTGCCGACCATAAGCTCATTGTTGTACTGCCCCCATGTCTTTGTCATGTCGGTTTCATCGTACAAACCAACCTCATAGACCAATGGCTTTGCCTTTCCGTCATACTCCACGGTCAAACGGTGCGTACCGTCACCATCGAACAATGACATAAAGCGGTTAGTCCATTCCACAAATGCGCTGCGACCACTCGCCTCAAGGAAACAGTCAAGCGTAATGGTGCGTTCCTTGTAACGCTTTCTGTTCCTGTCACGCACAATGCCGTGGTAGTTGTCCCAATCCACTTGCAATGCGTCTTTCTGTGCAAGCCGACCGACCAAGCCAGTAGAGCCAGAAACATACACGCCATAGTCCTTGAAATTCACACCGTCAATGTAGTATTCCACATCGTTGTCAGCCTGTGCCTCCAACAGGTCTTTTTCGGTCTTTGCCACGTTGTACACTTTCACCTCGTCAATGATTGCAATCGTTGTCAGCAATTCATCCGTGCAAAGGCTCAAACCCTGTGGCGTTCCACCAAGAGAGGCGGTATAGACACACTCGGAATCAAGGTACACTCTGAATGTGTCGCTGTCACGCACAAAGGCGATAAAGTACCATTGGTTAGGCACAACATCAATCCACTTTTCACGATAGTTATCTACACCAAGTAAATTCACCACCCAACCGATACGGCTTTGTGTTGTCATTATGTAGGCAGACAACGTGAAGTTTCCGCTAAAAGGAATGGCTTTGGTTGTCAGACACTCACCGCCATTCAAAGCAAGTGCCTTGCCTGTCTTGGCGGTCTTGGTAAATGCTGCACCGTCTGAAAGTGTCGCATCAGCACGGCTTGCCGAATAGTCGTAAGCCTTATTGCCATCGGGGTCGTCAAATGGCAAGTAAAGTATCAAGTTCTTATCTACCATATCAGTATGTAGTTTTATTGTTATAGTTCACAATCACACAGCTTGGCTTTTCACCGTCCACAAAGTCTATTTGGGCGTTGCTGCCATACACATTGAGGATAACGCTTGCATCATCACCAACCACAGACAGGTGTAACTTGGCATGGTCGAACACATCTATTGTCAAAATGGCATGGTCTGAAACATTTACGGCTATCTCGCTTGTGTGGCGTACATACAGGCGTGAAACGCTATACTCGCCATACTCCAACATACCCCTACAAGCACCATTAAGCACCAAATCAGCCTTGTTTGCGAGTGTGGGCATATCTTCATCAATATAGACACCGTAAGGCTCGCTGTTGCCCTTAAAATGCGTCCTAAGAAAGTCAAGCGTGGGGTAATCCTCACAAATGCAAAAGTCAATGCCCTTGATGTAGAGCTTTACCAATGCCTCTGTGTCTAAGTTGCCTCTCAATTTCATCTGCCAAAGGCGGCACAGACCTTTCTCTGTGCCATCCTTCCTAAGTTGTTCTACCAGTTCCATATTACGAAATGCCTTGTGATAGTAATGAATTGTCCTTTGTTTCTATGCGTTTAAGCGTGCTTTCAATGTTTTGCAGTCGTTCAGCCGACAAAGCCGTGTTTCTCGCTATCTCCGACTGTTGTAACAACTGTTCACGCATTATGCTTGTCTGTTCACCTTGGTTAATGATGAAAGCGTTGAGCCTACCAGCAATCACACCGCCTGTTTCCTCACTCATTGAGGTAACGGCTCCCGTCAGTGGGTCGCTTGTCGCATCATCAACATCTTTTATCCAATCGCCCACAGCTTCCAAGCCTTGCTTGAATTTCTCGCCCGCTGCGTTGGCTTGGCGTTCAAACTCTTTCTTTTCCTCGTCTGTCAAAACTCCATCTTCCATCGCCTTGCCCAAGTATTCAACCGCATCATTGATACCCTTTGCAAGGAAATTTCGTTTGAGAGCCTCGACAACAGCGTTTTTAAGCACTTTCTTTGTCGTTTCACCAAGTGCCTCCGCTGCATCCTCACCAGCACAGTACGCATCAACAATCGCATCCGCAAATTCATCAATGGCACTCTTTACATCAGTGCCAGCGAATGTTTCCATCATCTGTTGGTCTAAATCCTCGATTTGCTGATTTATTTCCTCAATCTGATTTTCCCATTCTTTGATTTTGTTGTTGTCGGTTTTCTTTTTGCTCTTTTCTGCCTGTATCTGTTGGCGCATAAGTTCCTGTTGCTCTCGCAATGATTCCTTTTGCGATTGCCACAGAGTAAGCATATCACCGCCCTCTTTTGCTTTGTTAAGTTGCGCATTGAGCTGCTTTATCTGTGTAGTCAGCTTGGCATACTGTGCGAAGTCCCACGCTTTCTTTGCTACCTCACGTTGTTTCTCCAACGCTGCGATTTGGTCTTTAATAGCCTGTATGTTCTTTTCGTAGCCTTGGCGTTCCTCATCATTGAATACCCAATATGTATTGTTGAAAGCTCGCTCCAAACGTGAGTAGGCTGTTTGCAAGTTGTCTATCTGCTTTTGTAGGTTCTGTATTCGCTTTTCGTACTTTTTATCGTGCAACTTAGCGAATATGCCAACCACAGAAGTAACAGAGGAAACCATGCCTGTTATACCACCCAATATGTCACCGCTCATAAACTTGCCGACAGAAGCAGCGGCATTGCCCAACTGCCCCATGAGGTCTATTGCAGTCCCCAATCCGTCAGCTACACCATCCATGCCCAACGCATCAAACATTGATTGCAAGGACGAGGCGCAATCCGTGCTTATGCTCGTTACTTTCTGAATGGAGTTGGTAATGCCTTGTGCTGCCGACTTGACATCTTTCTTGGCTTCATCAACACTCTCTTTTGTTCCTTTGCCGCTTGCAAGGTCTGCCTCGGCTTTCCTTAGTTTCTTCTTAGCTGTCAGATAATCATTGAAGAACGTGCCAAGTGCCTTGAACGGGTTAAGTTCTTGAATACGGTTCTTGGCTTGGTTCAGACTATCAATAACAGCCTTGTAATCAACAGGGCTTAGTTTGAGGTTGCCAGCATTGAGTTGCGTCTGTATGTCGCTTATCAGCTCTTGTAATTGAGCGACAGTAAGCGTGTCAATGTCTGTAAAGAGGTTCTTCCAACTTTCAGATTGTTGTAAGAATGACATATTGAGTGCCGACAATGCCTCTTGCTCCGCTTTATTGATTTGTGCCAGACGCTCCGCATCGCCCATTTTCTCGGCTTGGGTGCGAAGTAAAGCGTACTGTGTGGTGATAGACTGCCTTTGTTCCTCAAAGGTGCGGTAATCATCAAGCACGGTCTTTTGCAGTTCCTTTTGCAAGTCTGCATCCTGTTGTGACAGGACAAGGCTTGCCTCGGCTCTTTCGTCTGTGCTGACAATACCGCTTTCTCCATTCTCCAGCTTGGCTTTGGCTTTTGCTACGGCTTCAATCTTTTCTGCAAGGGTTTGGCACTGACCGATAGAATCACTAACTTGCTGCTTGAACTTTTCAAGTGCTGTTTTTTCACCGTTCAACTCGTCACGTTGGGTTGTTAGCGAGATAAGATAATTACCCTCACCCTCGGTTAGCTTAGTGCCACCATTCCGCTTTTCTTCAAGTTTGGCAATTTCATTTTCAACATATTGCTTGTATGAATTACCATCAGTCAGCAACTTTTCAAATTGCTTGTCGGCTACTTCCTTGCCCATATTCTGCACCCAACGGAAATATAGCTGATACTGCTTTTTCTTGTAATCAAGTTCACCCTCAAACAGCTTGTTCTGTGATTGGGTGTAACTTGTATTTTCAAGATTGCGCCTTTCTTGGAAATTCGCCTTTTCACTAACAGTAAGACCGCCTTTGCCAGCTTTCTTACGAGCTTCTGCGAGTTCCTTTTCTTCTTTGTCTATCTGTTGGAGAGATTGCTTGTGTTGCAATTCGAGTTGTGCCTTGCGTTTCTCGTAGCCTTCCTCCATGACTGCAATTCTCGCTTCTTCAAGTCGCTTTTCCGCTTCAAGTTGCTTTTGTTTCAGACTTTCTGCATTACGTTGTGCGTCATTTGCACCGCTGTGACTACGACCACCGACACCACTTCTTTTCTTGCCTTTACCCGTAGCATTGTCTAAGCGTGTCTGTAACTTTGTTATCTGATTGTTGTAATCTTTCCAAGCCTTGCTGCCAAGTTGTGCCTCACCCCTAAGCTGTTTTAGCTTTTGAATTTCTGCACTAATACCACTTTCTGTATTGAGGTCATTTTGATGCTTGGCAATTTCGTCATTTACCGCTTTCAACAAGGAAAGCGCATTTTCAAAGCCATAGGTCTTGCAATCAATCGTTACTTCTTTTCCATCCAGCTTGCTTGCAATATCGTGGAGTTCATCAAGACTAAGTGTTGCAACATTAACCTTTGGTGCAGTATCTTGTGCATTATCGCCCATTCGCTTATAAGAATCAGCAGCTTTATTTGCCGCATCTGTTTGACTTTCAAATGCTTCTCTTGCCTTTATTGCTTGGTCTATTATACCGCCATCACCAGAAAATACATCTTTGAATGTGTCCGTAAGCCAATCGTACTTGGTTATAAATTTAGCATGGTCTTCATCAACCCCCGCATCTTTCAGAATATCGGTTATTTGCTGCCTAAGTTGTTCTTTAGCTTCTGCCTTTTTTGCATCATCAAGTTTCACCATCTTAGGCAAGGCATCTTCTATAACTTGGTTAATTTGCGTGGCAAGAGGTGTGGCAATTTCTTGAATATCCTTACTGTCACTACTCCAGCCCATACCTAATATGTCACTCCAATTATAATGATGTGCCTCTTTTAACTCTTCAAGCGTGGTCTTGTGCAAATTATCCAAGGCGTTTGCATATCCTTCTTTGGTATCGTCAAGCGCATTTGCACGGGCAGTTTCAGCATTGTTTGCTTTTATCGCATCAGTAAGACGCTTATAAGCCTCTGTTATATCATTAACGCTTGCGTTATTGTCAAGTGTCGCTAAGTTGTGCTCTTTTAGCTTCTCATTCAGTTCATCAAATGCTTTCTTATATGCACCTGTTCCCTTTGTTGTGTTCATAAGTACGGAATGAAGCACCTCCAAGTTTGCAAGCTGTTTTTCGCCCGTGTCACCAAACTTATTCATACTTTCTGTTGCATCATCTGTACTATCGCTAAACATAGTAAAGGCACTATACACAAGACCAACAAGGGTAAGGATTGCACCGAATGGATTTGCAGCCATTGTAGCCCAAAGAGCTTTTAAGCCAGCCATTAGCTTTCCTGTCGCAACGGAAAGAATATTTGTCGCTGCCGTCTGTGCTGCCTTTGCGCCTGTATCGGCAATAGATGCCGTTCTTGCTTGTTGTGTTGCTAATGTTTCAAGTTGCTTCTTCTTGGTGTAAAAGTCAGTCTGTGCAGAAAGAGCCGCCTTTCTTGCTGCGGATTGGGTATCTGTTGCCGCCTCAAGTTTCTTTTGTGCGCTTGCTATGGCGGTTGCATCACCAGACTGTTGCGCCCAATACACCTCGTATCTTGCTGCTTCTGTTGCTTGTGTAGCTGCTATGGCTTTGGCTTTTGCAGCTTCCACACTACGAGCTGCCGCCTTTACATCAGAGCGCATAGCTTCAATCGTTTGTGTTTGGTTCGCCATTTTAGCCTGTGCCTCTTGAACGATTGCTGCTCTATAAACCGCACTCTTTGCTGTAAGGTTCTGCTTTGACAAAGCCAAGCGTTGTTCTGCTGTCATAACGCCCATAGCAGCCGCCTCATATCCGCTGCTTGAAGCGGTTAAATTGAGGTTGGCAAGATATTCTTGCTGTTGTGCTGTCAGTAGGCTCTGAATGGCTGCTATGCGCATTTGTTTCACTACCGCAGACTGTTCTTCGGCTGTCAGTGTTGTTACAAGTGCATCATAATTGGCTTTCTCGGCTGCTGCCATAGCCTTTTTTTGATTTGACACCTCGCCTGTCAGTATGGCTTCGGCTTTCATCAGTGCAAGTTTGGCAGTCCGTGCCGCATTATCAAGTACGGCGATTCCTGTGTAGCCCTTGGTGGCTACACTTGCAAGAATGGTGGCTGCTTTGACGGAACCATAGGCGATAGCAACTGATTTGAGTATGCGCACAACATCATCCATGTGTTCTACAAGGTAGGTTGCACTTTGTATTCCAGCCGACAAAGCCCCCTCGGATTTCTCGCCTAAACTATTGAGCGCACTATCCCATGCGTCTTGTAAGTTGGAAATCTGTCCTGTCAGTGAAGAACTTTGTTTCTCCATGAGCTGATAGAATTGACCGCCAGCATTAGTCATTTTGTTAAGGACTTCCTCAACATCTGGGAAGCCAATCTTTCCAGCCGAAACCATTTCGTCAATGCCCTTGGCTGTTGTATGGTACTTTTCGGCAAGCTCTTGCACAAGTGGAATACCTCTACCCGTGAACTGCCTTACATCTTGGGCGTACAAACGACCTTGTACCATTGTAGTACCATACAGATATATTATATCATTAAGCGGAATGGAAAGACCACTTGCAATGTTACCAAGGCGCACAAGCGTATCATTCACCTTTTCGGCACTGACGCCATAAGCCAAGAGTTGTTTTGCACCCTCTGCTACGCCCATGAGGTCGTAAGGCGTTTTTGCAGCCGTATTAACCATCTGTTGCATAAAGGCAGTGGCTTTTTCCTCACTGTGTAACATTGTACCAAAGGCAATCTCTAACTGTTGGAACTGACCTCTAACGGACACAATGCTACTGACAAGGTTATTCATACCCTGTCCCACAAGATAGTAGGTTATATATTGCCCCGCTCTCTGCGCCATTTGCTGAAAGGATTCCTCAACCTCTGCGGCTTCCTGTGCTGCCGTATTGGAAAAGTCCTTAATGTGTCGTTCCATAGCCTGTGCCGACACATTGAAATCATCTATGTCAAGGGTAGCCTTAAAAGCCAATCCACCGCCTATATTTTCCATTTAGATAATTCCTTTGATATAGTTCTTAATATCTTCTTTTGTTTTTAGTTCGTGACGTTCAATCTTGCTTTCATCAATAACATTGCCGTCTTCATCAGTAGGCAAGTCCTTTGAACGTGGTGCATCTGCAATCATCAGTTGCACATTGAGCCACGAAATGCCCCAAAGCAAGTAATCATAAGACCACCCATAACTACGCATGAGTTCGCCACGACTACCCCAAGGACTATTAAGTCCTGTTACTCTATCCGCTGCGCTTCGGGTTCGGTTTTCGGTTTGGTCGTTCCTACTTCCCGTATCAATCGAATAGAGCTGGTAAAACCCGATGGGTTCATCATCTGACTAATAACGGCTGCGAGCTTGCGCAAACGCTCTACTGTAAGATGTTCAATGAAGAACTTGGTTAGCTCTTTTACCGCCTTGCTGTCTTTGTCGGCAACGGAGGGGTTGTTGAGAACCGCAACGGCTGCAATCTCTGCCATCTGCTTTATATACTTGAATAGTCGCTTGCTTTCCTGTATCGGCTGTTCCTGTATGGTCTTTTCATCATACTCAATGCCTATATACATCTGGCGCAATCGGTCTATTGTTCCGAGATACAGAGGCTTTATGTTGAAATGGCGCATATACACTTCTTTCATGCGTTCAGTTTCAACATCTGGTATCTCCACAACCGACACATTCCAACTTTTAGGAATACGCTTGTCGTGCCAAACCTTTGTGCGTTTTGGAAATGTACGTTTAAGGAAATTGTACCATTTTGACGGCTTTACTGGGTAAATCTTCAATGGCACAGAGAACTTGCAACCCATTTGCAATAGGGCTTGCAATGCCTTTTCCTCTAAATCCAAACGCTGCTCTCTTGTCAGTTCTTTCTGTTCTTGATTGTCTTCCATATCGTTGTAAAGTAAACAAGCCCCCTAACCATTTTAGGGAAAGGAGGCTTGAATTGGTAAGTTGTTATTACGAGGTTATCCCGCCTTTGTCGGGTCTTTTATAGTTTCATCAACCGTTAGCTGGTCTTGGAACTTGATTTTCATCGGCAAAAGGCAGATACCCTTTGAAGAATAGGTAATCTCAAAAGAGGGAACGATACAAGCGTTAGGACAGCCCACAAACAATCCCTCCTCTGGCTGAAGCCATATTGCCCACTCCTTGTAAACAGGCTTGCGTGGACGCAACCATTTACGCTTTGGCTTAGTGCCTGTTACTGTACCACCGAAATAGCGAGCCATAAGCTCCATGTCGGGGTCCATAAGCGTAAGTTCAACCGTGGTGACATAATCACCCATAAGTGTAATGCGCTTGTTTGATGTTTCAGACTTGTGTTCCGTTGTTTCTACATCATCGTCTTTCAAGGTGCAAGTGTCTTGGTACACATCACCTAAATCAAGCCAAGCATTACCATTGGCGGGCATTGCTCCCGCTGTTTCGCTTGCTGGGGCTACATAGATTTTCTTCAAGCCCATAGTCGAAAGTATTGGCATAACTTATTAAATTTAATTGTTTGACTTCTTTTCTCTAACAACAATATCCAAAGAGAACGACACAAAATGCTCGTTGTGGTTTGGCTCTTTCATTGGTGGGTTTATTAAACCAATATTCCAATTGTAACCGCAACCATGCTCATAATGGTTTTGCAGTATTTCCATAGCAGCCTTGCGCAACTCTATGAGCCTTGCAAAGTTGGTATGAAAAAGAGCCTTTCCACACCCAACGCCTTGCGGAATGTCTGGCACATGAATATTGACATTGATACTACCATTACGCACAGACCCCTCACCCTCAATAGACCTTGGCACTATAATAATGCCCTCCTTGGAGTAGTCCTTTCGTTGGTAGTCGGGATTTTCCGCATAGTCGGTATTCACCCCCATGCCTTCAATCAGCATTTGGCGTACCTTGATTGCTATTTCTTCTGTCGTTATCATAATACATTGCCAAATAATTCATCTGCTTTTCTTTTCGCTTTATCCATGAGCTTTTGCATCGCCTTTGGAAAATCTGTCTTTGCTTTGAGTTCTGCGGGCAGAATGACATTGTAACCTCTTGCCTCCACATAAGCAGCATAGTTCATTCCAGCGACAATGATAAGTGAGAAAGAGTTTGAAAGCGTTTCTGCCATTTTCATAGCCACTTTCAGCGCATTGTCTGCGCCCTCTCCCTGTTGGACTGCACCACCAAAGTCAATGATTTCACCATTGCGCACCACTGCGTAGCCTATTGAGTTGGTTAGGTTGCCTGTTCGGTCGGTGTAATTATGCTTATCCTTTGCGTACTTGGTGAGTTCTTCACCTAAGTATTTCAATAGGAAAATGGCGGCTTCTTCCAATCGTTCTTGGAACTTTCGGACTTGTGCGCCTATTGCATCATCACCAAACATCGGAGTTATCCCCATATCTCAATATATTTGCGGTTCATATCATCAATGCCCAACACGGAAAATTCGTCAATCGTTCCGCTTTCGCTTGTTACTCGCACGGTGCATCCGATAGCCAACTCACCATTGAAGTATTTAGGGATAAACACATCATAGTTGTAGGCGTATGTCTGTCCGTCCGTGCCAACGACTTGCTTTGCGGGGATTGATTTGTCAATCTGACATTCACAGCCTTTCAAAAAGGGTGTATCGTCAGCACTGACAACAAAGCCTGTTGTCGGGTCTGTCTGCACGTTCCCAATCGGCTTGTATTCAAAAGTTCCGTTTATTCTCATAGTTACCACAGATTAGAGCCGTCAGTAATTGTTGGCACTTCATCGAAATTCTCCAAGTCCAAACCGTTCTCACTGCAAATAGCCTTGATGCGCTTTCGCAACATATCCACGTTGTAGCCTTGTGAGGATTTTCCGAGGCTATCGCTACTAAGCACAACCATTTGGGATAACACCTTTACGGCTGCTTGTGCGACAATCCTTTTATCCGTTGTGGGGTCGTAGGGCGTTTCTGTGTCGCTTACTCCAACATCGGATAAGGCTTTCACCATAGACAGCTTGCTTGGCACATAAGGCTCAATTTCAGCGGTCAGTGCTTGGAATTTCGTTAGTTCCATATACTGTTACTCTGTTATGTTGTTGTCATTCTCGTTAAGGTATTCGGCAAGTTTTTGTGCCTGTTCCTCTGTCAGCTTGCCGAGAGCGTTTGCAACACCACGTTCTTTCACGTTGGATGCAAGGCTTACACCGATAAGTGTAAGACCCTCTTTCAGCGTTTCAAGCTGATAGGCAGTGCCATTGAATACAACAGAGCCTTTTGTAATGTTTGCATCATCTTTGGGTGCATTATCATCATTAGCGTTGTTGTCATTCTCGTTAGGCGCATCTGACAGGGAAACAATGGCGCAAAAGCCACCGCCAACAAGGGCGTTGATACGCTCCACATCAGCAGAGTGTATCAATTCGCCTTTGTCCATAACCTTGTCTTCCACCTTGCCGTGAAATGGTTTGATAACTTTCAGTTCCATACACGAAAGGTTTAGAGTGAAACAAGGGTAGAGTTTGCATCGTATGCTGACTTGGTGATATAGTAAGGCACAACATCGTTTGCATCGGCTTTTACCTCTTTCTCATCAAATCCACGCACCTGTGCGCATACAATCTGTCCCATCTCTGTAATGAGTGGCAACAGACGGGCTGCGCCCTCTGTGTACTCGCCAGCGGTCTGTCCCGTAGATGCACCCGTGCGCCACTTGGAAATGCGAATACCATTGCCAGCATTGATGTAGTCCACGTTGTCCTCTTCGATAAGCTCACTATCTTCAATGGCGGGTTGTATCTCGCCAATGACACCAGCAGGTTTGATTGCGATAAAGTTAGAGTTCCACGGCTGTATCGTGTTGCGCTTGCCGTCCTTATCCACACCCATCTTACGCTTGATAACCGTGATAGGCGGTATCTCGTTTTCAGTGAGCAATGCGGAAAGTTCAGACGAAGTTACGACCTGTGCCTGTTTGTCCGTGCCATGAGCAAGCAAACGTGTGGTTGCATCCATGCGCAACCAAGTGTAAAGCTCCTGTGACATGAGGATTTCGCCCGGCTCAATGCCACGGTCACGCAAATCAGAGCAAAGGGCAGAAAGCCACAGAATAGGAATGAGCTTGCCAGCCTTGGTGTTTGCAGTAGTCCAGTTGCACACGCTCACCAACTTGTTCTGCTCGTCCATGCTGTAATCAACCTCGTATGAGCGACCGCCCGGATTGTTGATTTCTGGCTTGAACTGTGCCACACCCCAATTGGAGAAAGCCATAAGGCAGATAAAGTCCATTACATCCTTGCAACCAAGATATGCGTCTTGAATGTCGTGTGTAAGGGTCTTTTCAATCTGCTTTACCTTGTCAGCCTCCTTGAGGCGAGGGTTCTCGTACACTTCCTGTAACTTGCGATAGTCACGGGCAAACATAACGAACTTGTGACCGACACGGGGAATTTCCTTAGTCCATACATCAAAGCCGTCAGTTCTGCGCAATGGTGAGGGCGATTCGTCAGCTAACAGAGTAGCCATGAAACGAATGTTGTACTTGCCCACGATAGCCTCGGCTGTCAATGACATCTGAGGCGTGTTGTAGGTAAACCAACCATCGGAGTACATCTTCTGAAAAAGCGATACTTCCTTTTCAGAGGCTTTGTCAAAGGTCTTTCTCCATGTTGCCAATAAATCCAATGGCGCACCGTTCTTGTGCAAACCAGTGAATGTTGTAAAAATGGATTTCATTGTAATTTTACCTTTTTAGTGAATAAACGATTAGTACGACTGCGTGAGTTTAACGTGAGGATTGGCAGACAGGAACATTCCCGTGCTGTCTTTCTGTGAGGTCGGAATGGGAGGCACTCGCCTTTCATACAATGCATATTGCATTGTGTCTGCCGACACATCAACACCTGTTTCAAACTCGCCTACCTCGTATTCTTTGAATAATACAGAGTTAGCCTTGCCACGCTCAACGGCATTTTTGCTGCCGTCTGCCACGACCTCAACAAGTACATCACCAGCTTTCAAACCGCTAATAGCGGCACTAAGTGTAACTACATACACGTTACCTGTGTTGTTAAGGCATTTGCCGTTGTCAATGGCTGTGATAGTCGGAGCGGATGCAAGTGTGCCACTGATAGCACCAGCTTTAAGCACACTGTCACCAACAGCGAAACAAGGAGCGAAAAACTCATCAACGTAGAGTGTAACTTTCTTTGTGTTCTCTATGTCAATCTCCACGACTTTTGCAGTCTTGATTACTTGCACCTTTCTTGTGGTTTCGTTGAAAATGGCGAGAGTTCCAGCGGGTATCACATCACCCACACGGAACTTCTGACCGTCCACATCAAGATTAAAGCCACCCTGTACGATAGACGGGCTACCTGTAAAGATAGGGCGCATACCCGTAAATGAAGCTGTCTTGCGTTTCATCTTTGTTGTTATTTTGCGGTTATAGACTCCAGCAATGCGTCAGCGGCTTCATCAACTTGCTTTTCGCTTGCTGCCTTTGCACCCTCTGCACTGTCAGACATAAGACCATTGGTTATACAATCCTGTTTGAGAGCCGACACAGCCTCCTCCACATCTTCATCGTCAGAAATGGACTTAGCAAGCCTTTCACGAAGAAATGCGGGGATGTTGTGCTTTTCAAAAGCGGCATTGATTGTGGCGGTTCTTTCGCCTTTGTTCTTTTCCGCTTTGAGCGCATCAATCTGTTCTTGCAGTTTCTTGATAGCCTCGCTTTCTGTTGGATTGCCGTTACCGCCACCATTACCGCCTTTGTTCGGGTCGGTGTTGTTGGGGTCTGTATCATCACCATTGCCCTCCTCACCGTCCTTTTTGGTAGTCTTTGATTTCGGTGTTCCCTTTGCCTTGTTCGCCCACCTTGTAGCCTCGCTCTGGGTAGTTGTTGCCACCGACACTATTAGGTTTGCGGTGCTTTCGATTGCGTCCGTATCGGTCGAATCATCTGCCACGCTGCCACCCATAGCCTCGGTTATCGCTGTCAGACACTTCTCCGATAGTCCCATGTCTTTGCACTTGTCTTTGACCTTTGCAAAAAGTTCTTTGTTCATATTTTTATGGATTTATACCCCTTATTTGGAGTTGTTTACATTCTACTTTTGCAAAGGTAAGCAATTTATTTAATAATGTGTTCAATCAACACAGATAAATTTTACTTGGTAAATTTGGCTTACTTGTGGTCTTTTTGTTCACTTGGTGAATTTTTCTATAAAATTTCTTGCAAAACATTTGGTGTATTTAATAAAACACACTATCTTTGCAATGTGTTTAAGGAACACAGATAATAAACAAGTAAAAACATAACGATTATGAAAGCAATATACGCAAAGGACATAAAGGCAATGGTTAAGAAATTCAACCTCACAGAGGATGAAAGCGAATACTTGAACGACATAGCCGAGGCTATCAACAAGGAGCGCACAGAGATTTGCGAAGAAATACAAATGACACTTCTTTACGGCTCATGGGCGCAAGCAAGGAACAACGCAATCCGTGCATTGCTTGTTTACTTTGGAGCAAAGGCACAGAAAGAAAATGATTTCATGGCACTTGACAAAACGACTTGGGAGATAGCAAAGGTTCTCAAATGCGGCTCTTACCAAGTGATGCAATGGTTAAAGGGCATAGCAATACACAAAGACCGTTTCGGAAAGTTCGTTGAGTGTTCGGACACATTCGGATTGAATTATTTGGAGATAGCATAACAAAGGTAATGCCCCACCTAACCAGTGGGGCAAACAAAACAACATACGACATGATTACAATTATCAATAAATACACAGGTGAGGAAATTTGCAAGTATAGTAGTGCTTTGGTGAGTGAATCCACAAATGACAGTTTTATTGCCCCTGTCAAGGCTTCTGGCATTTTCCGTGGTCGTTGGAATGCTGTTGTTGATTACTTCATTGTACTTGGCGATGGCAAAGGTGGTTACACTGCCACACAATGCTTGCTCAAAGACCAATACGCAGTTAAGGAATGTTTGAATAAAAAATAAATGGTTATGGAATATACAATTGAAGAAATGCAAGCAATGCTGAATATCGTTGCTGCTGTGCTTGGAAACAGACACTTTCAACAGGGTAGTGCATTACGCACATCCACGGTTTATGACATTGACGATTTCGATATAGCAACAATGCAGAAATGGACTGCATACTGGCAGCAAACCATTGACGCAGCAAAAGCAAAGTGATATGGCAATTTCAAACTATACCCCTAAGTGCATGGAGTTTTCCAAGCACTTCAAGGGGATGCAAAGTGTAACGACACACCAAAGTGACAACGAAGAGGCACACTACTTTTCGGGTACGGTCTATATAAACAACTATGAGTTTGTTTGCATAGACCAACTGACTGAAAACAAGTACATGGTGTATATAAACGACCCAAGCGGACACGATAACGAGCAATGGGTGTTTGGGTATTACAAGACTTTCGCCAGAGCCTTAAACAAGGCTAAAACGATTGTTGAAAAGCGTGAATATCCAAAGCCTATTGAAACATGGTAACAACTTATAAAACATACGATATGGGAACAACAACAATCAAAATACCCAAATGGGATATTGAGGAAGAAACAGGCTACAAGCCAATAACAACCTTTTGGATGGATTTCTCCATTGCCGACAATTACGGTTTGCAAGCCATTCAAGACACATTCAACCGTGCTTTCGATGCGTGGAAAGGTGATTACAAGTACCTCACAGAGCTTGTGCTTGTGTTGAACCACAAGATATTTCACCACTATGTAGAGAAAGGCACAGAAGAACAAAATGAGGTCGCCTCGCTTTACAATGAGCTTTGGCGCAAAGCGAATGATTATGCCTTGGATAACTTGCAAGGCGAGCAAGCAGCATACTTTTATCACTTAACAGATTGAGATATGGAACTTACAACAACAATCACACTAACGGAGGGTATGGTGTACAATGCAATGAAAGAGGCAATACAGGAGTTCTTCACGAACTTGCCCTCACAAGCCGACAACAAAACAGCTTGCCCCACAAGTCGGCTGTGGGGACAGATATTGCGCAATGGAAAGCCTGTAACAGACAGCGACATTGAGCCAGTGAAAGACAATACACTTGGTGAAACAATCTACGGTGTTGTGCTGTTGCGTGGCGCAAAAGAAATAGGGACAATCGAAATGTAAGGATATGGAAACAAAAAAGTGTGAGGTGTGCGGACAGAATTTGCCCCTGTCCGCTTTCTCCAAGTCCTACAAAGGACGGTGCAAGGAATGTGTGGCAAAACAGACAAGAGAAAAGCGCAACGGCATTATTGCAACAGATAAACCAAAGCAGATTGATTGGGAGCAACGCAGATACGAGATAGCCAAGGCTGCTATGGTCGGACGACTTGCCTCGCCTGTTGTTGAGGGTATAGACCCCAACCCAAGTATGCAAGATGTTTGTATATGGTCTGTCAAGTTTGCGGATGCACTCATTAACGAACTTAAAAAACATGATAATGGATAAAAAGACATTCTTTCACAAGGTAAGCCAAATGCGAGCTGTACAACGTGAATACTTCAAAACTCGGAGTAGCGCAGCACTCGCCTCAAGCAAGTTGCTGGAAAGGCAGATTGACGAAGAAATAAAGCGAGCCAAGGCGGTAATGACTGCAAAGGCAAGGCTCTTTTATGAGCTTGTGGATATAGACCCACAGATAAACCAAGAATGGCTCAACGACCATATCAGAGCAAGCCTTGATTTCTTCTTCTGTGATGCGGATGTTCAACATCAAAGTGTGCTAAACAGCCATTTCTACGACAACGGATTTAGTGACACATACGATTTTCCCACAATCGTAATTAACGACATAGGCGATATGTCAGATGATGATATGCTTGAATTTAAGTACGAGTACATCAATCACAAGTATCATGTATCATTCTTAAACAGACTGAAAGGTTAGAACTATGCAAAGAACAATTAGATTTCGTGGCAAAGCCACAGGTAAAGGGAATATCCCTACAAATTGGGTATATGGTGGCGGTTGTTTTTCGGTGGCTGGCAACACGTTCATCTTTGCCGACCCAACACCTAAATTCATGGGTAATGGCGTGTACGAGGCAAAGGCTATTGAGGTTCGCTTTATATGCCAGTCAGTAGGCTTGCACGACATATTCAAAGCGGAAGTGTACGAGGGCGATGTGGTACGCTTGGACGGAAACAAGAAATACACCTACATTGTGGAATGGAGCAAAGCACATTCGGCTTTCTTGGCACGTTGCATCCAGACAAAGACAGGACTTGCCAACCTTACCCCATTCGTGCCAATTGAAGTGATAGGTAATATATACGATAATCCAAACTTGTTAAAGCAATCATATATTGCGACAAACGCATTTAAGCAACAGGTAATGGTTATAAATAATCATAGGAAAGGATAAAACAAATGATAGACGAAAAGAAAATAGAAGAGGCTGCTTTCATGCACACTCACAAAAACCAGACTTGGAATGAAAAGCGGGATTATGCCAACGCTTTCAAGCATGGTGTGGAATGGCTTGATTTAGCAGACATAAAACCGAAAGGAGGCGAGCAATGTATGTAACAATAACTATCACAAGCACAGCGGGCGCATTTATATGTGCCTTGCTGATAGTTTACTTAGTGTTTCGTATTGTTGAATTATTAAGAAAACACACATGAAGAAAGTAACTGCATTTCGCTGTTCATTCTGTGGCAAGGTACTACTCACAGAAAGAGGTTGCACAGCACATGAGGAAAAGTTTTGTAGCAAAGCACCAAATAACCTTGCTGCTTGCTATTCCTGTAAATGGTATCAGCATACGGACAAATTCACGACCATTACAAGGGAAGGGATGCACCCTATGACAGGTCACGAATATCAGTACCAAAAGGACATCCAGATAAACATCTGCTTGAAGTACAACAATGCCAAAATGTTTAACTCATTCCATGCGTCAGAAGAACTTGTAGAGGATGCGGAAAATAACGGTTTCCGTATCATGCCGACAATGAAAGAGGGGTGCTTGGATTATAAAAAAGTTGAGGAATGAAAACACTAATCTTTGATGTAATGCTCAATGGGCGTTTCATCTGTACGCTTAGATACAAGTATTGCCCATTGTTCCCAATAGAGATTGACGAACTTGTTAAACTCGTTCTGTCAAAGCGTCCGACATTAAAGGGCAAGCCGTTCCGTATCGCTTTTTAGTTCAAAATGAGTACCTTTGCACACAAAAACAAGAAAGCGCATGAAACAGCAAAGAAAGGTTATTCACGTTGAACTGAATGAGCCGTACAAGGATAAGCACCATTGGTATTTTGGCAGCATAACGGCAATATACGACATTCTGCCTGTTGATGTGGTCGGCATTGCTCACACATCATTGTGGAATGTGTTAGCGAAGAATGGAGAATATAAAACCAAGACTGCAACAATAAGGCTTGGTGTTCTTCACTCCAAGCAAACCAACAGGGGAAAGAAAGCAACAGATAATGAAAGTTGATGAAATAATACATCAAAATGTTTTTCTTTCAGATAATTGTTGTATCTTTGCACATATAAAAGAATAAGCCAATCCGAGTAAGGCTATTGATTGTAGTTCAATAGGTTGCTGCTTGGAGGGGCTTATTCTTTTTATTTTGCCATTTTGCTTAGTTTGTCGGAGTCCATTATTGAGTGTATCTTAAAACCCTCGTTGTAAACCTCCCTAACGACAACCCAAGCCTTTTTGCCGTTTATCACTACCTCAAAGATGTGCGCTTTTGCGTTCGGGTCGTGCTTATCGGTAACAAAGCCTTTATATGTTGCGTTCTGCATAAGGCTTTCAATCTCTAACAAAGCCTCATTCTTTGCCTCTGCATCATCGAAAGGTTGATTGAGCCATTCTTTCACCTTGGCATTTGAAATTGTGGCTGTCTG
>ERZ773229.549-NODE-549-length-32036-cov-17.242769_pt1 | contig 32036 bp, 31 predicted proteins | sample MGYA00580992_ERZ773229 | MGnify/ENA primary metagenome ERZ773229 (study PRJEB29015, sample SAMEA2737795) | human gut metagenome | biome: human gut; feature: human-associated habitat; material: faeces | place: China | collected 2012 ... | reverse complement strand
CTCATGATATAGGATTATATATGCAAAAATATTGTGGTTGTATATTTAGTGAGGAGGACAGATATAATAACCGCAATACTACAAAACCTAGTATTCCCAATGGTTACGAGATACCAAGAAAACCTAGAATGCAAGTTAAAAAAATAGAAAATAAAGAGGATTATATTGATTTACTTTTAGAGGCAGATCCTTCAAAAGATATGATACACAAGTATTTACAAGAATCTGATGTATATGCATTAAAAAAAGAAGATGAGTTAATTTCTATTGCAGTTATTTTGCACATTGATAGGAAAACATTAGAATTAAAAAACATAGTTACAACAGAAAAATATAGAAATAAAGGTTATGCGAAAACACTTTTAAAATCATTATGTGGTAATTATAAACAGAAATACGATAGAATGTTAGTAGGAACAACAGAGAATAATATTCCTTTCTATGTTAAGCAGGGATTTGATAAATATGAAAAAACAATTAAGAATTTCTTTATAGATAATTATAAAGAAGAAGTTAAAGATGGAGATTTAGTTTGTACTGATTTAATATATTATTCAAAAGATTTAAAGAAAAAATAAAATATTATAGTTATTGAAATAATATCTAACATATATAAGAAATCTAATAGAAATATTAGGTTTTTTATTTTGCCTTCAAAAAAGGAAGGAGTAAAAAGAAAATGAAAAAAAATGAAAAAAACAAAACAAAAAACAATGCTAAAATTAAAAAAGAAACAGAAAAAATTAAAGAAATTATAAGAAGGGAGACAGGTATTTATATTAAAAGAATGAACTCAAGAAATTTAAAGAAAGAATTTGAACAATTTTATTATATTATGGCATCAAATTATCATGAGTGCTTAACAGCAATTAGTAGTTTAGATGATATTGAAACACAATATTTTGCTTGTATAAAAGATGATTACTTATCAGATTTTGTAAGTTCAATGAGTGGTATGATGGGTAAAATATTTAGTAATGAAGCAAAAGAATTTTTAGATATAATGAATGGAATTTTGAGAATACTAATATCTGAAGATAAAATTGTTAATATTTTAAAAGATGATATACCTAATTTGGTAATATTAAGAGAAAAGATAAAACCAAAATTAATAAACATTGTTCCATTATATGATAATTTAACTGAATATTATTTGAATTATTCGTATAGTTATAATATTCAAGAAGATGTTAAACCATTTATAGCAGGTCTTAATAAATTATTGGGAAAATTAGCAGAAGATGAAGATTTTATATATATTTCTACTCATTTACAAGATGAAATAACAGAAAAATAAATATTCGAGACAAGAGTTAGCTTTTAATAGTTAGCTCTTTTTTTGAGGAAAGGAGCAATAATGGGAAAGTGTCAGATAATTGCAATCGCAAACCAGAAAGGTGGAGTTGGAAAAACAACTACTACTTTTAGTTTAGGAGTTGCACTAAGTAAACAAGGGAAAAAAGTATTACTAATTGATGCAGATCCACAACGGAGATTTAACAACTTGTATGGGTTACTATAATCAAGATGAATTGCAGAATACTATTGGAACACTAATGTCTGATACAATTTGTGATAATGAAGTAAATGCAGAAAAAGCTATTCTTCATCATAAAGAAGGAGTAGATTTAATTCCTGCAAATTTAGATTTATCAGCAATAGAGTTTTCATTAGTTAATGCAATGAGCAGAGAGTTTACATTAAAAAATTCTATAAGAGATATTAAAGACAATTATGATTATGTATTGATAGATTGTATGCCATCTCTTGGAATGATAACAATAAATGCTCTTGCTTGTAGTAATAAAATAATAATTCCAGTACAGGGAGAATATTTAGCAGCAAAAGGAATGGGACATTTATTAAAGACAGTTACCAGAGTACAAAAACAAATAAATCCTAATTTAAAGATAGGAGGAGTATTACTAACATTAGTAGATAAAAGAACAAATTTGTCAAAAGATGTTAGAAATACTTTAATCGAAAATTATGGACAATATGTGAAAATATATGGTACTGAAATACCAAAAGCAATAAATACAGCAAAATCAACATCAACAGGAAAGAGTATATTTGAATTTGACAAAAATAGTCCTGTTGCAAACGCATACAATAATTTAGCAAAGGAGGTATTAGAAAATGAAAGAGCAAGACAAAAAGATGGTACTTCCAAAGTTAGATGACTTATTTACAAGTCAAGAACAAAGAGATAATCCAGTGGTTGATGAGGTTAAGGAAATAGAACTATATAAAATAGGAGAGTTTCCAGACCATCCTTTTAGAGTCATAGATGATGATAAAATGGAAGAAATGGTTAAAAGTGTAAAAGAATATGGAGTTTTATTACCTGTTATAGTAAGAAAACGAGGAGAAGGAAATTATCAAATGATTTCTGGACATAGAAGAAAAAGAGCGTGTGAACTTGCAGGTATTGATAAGATAAAATGTATTGTTAAAGACTTAACAGATGATGAGGCAACAATTCTTATGGTAGATAGTAATATTCAAAGAGAAGAAATATTGCCTAGTGAAAAAGCTTTTGCATATAAAATGAAGCTTGAAGCTATGAAACATCAGGGTAAAAGAGTTGATTTAGAAGAAAATGAAACTTCCCGACCATTGGACGGAAAGTTAGAAAGTGCAGAAAGAATGGGAGAAGAAGTTGGAGAAAGTGCAAGAACTATACAAAGATATATTCGACTTACTTATTTAATACCAGAGTTATTAGAACAAGTTGATAACAAAAGAATAGCTTTTAGACCAGCAGTAGAATTATCATATTTAAGTGAAGAAAATCAATATGTTGTAGAAAATATATTTGAATTTGATGAGGTAACGCCTTCATTAAGTCAAGCAATAAGATTAAAGAAACTAGAACAAGAAGGAAATCTAACAGAAGAAAAAATAGAAGAAATAATGCAACAGGAAAAGCCTAATCAAAAAGAATATATAAAAATACACAATGAAAAAATAGAAAAATATATTCCAAGTAGAGTTAAAGAATCTGGAAATGTTGAAGAATTTATTATTCAATGTGTACAAGATTATATTAGACGAGAACGAATAAAACAAGAAAGAAATTCCAGATAGTGTGTGAACAAATTAAGAATAACTACAATTACTTGTTTGTGTGAACTCATTACAAAGTTTTCCCTTACAATCCCTTTTAAATACATACTATATTACAAACTAAAAGATAATATATAAAATAATATTATAATAATTTATACATTTGTTTTTATATTAAAAAGCCATATAATTAAACTATAAGGAGATGGTAGTAATGAAGAGTAAAAAGATATTAGTTTTAATAATTACAACCTTAATAGTGGTATTATTTGCGAATATAAAGATTATAAAATCAAAGACATTAGGTTCTAGTGAAATAGTAAGTGATAATGAGATTGTAAATGATATACAAGAAACAAATGATATTCAACAAAATACAGATGAAATTATCACAGAACAAAGTAATATTCAAGAAAATAGTATTTGCGAAAGTGATAATGAAATAAAAAAAGAACAACAAGAAGAGGAAACTGTTCAAGAAGAAAAAATAACACAAAAAGTAGAAAAACCAAAGCAAACAACTAAATTAACACAAGAAAAGAAAGTAGAAAGTTCATCTCCACAAAAAGAAAAAGTAACTATTCAAACAACGACTTCAGTAATAAACAATAAACAAGAAACACAAGTACAAGAACAACCTAAAACAGAAATAAGAGTGCAAGAGTCAGAAATTCCAAAATGTAATGGAAATAATCATGGTGTTGGAACAGGAAATTCTGGGAGATGGTTTAATAACGAATTAGAAGCAGTTGCTTACTATGAATCAACCATAAAAACATGGGGAGATAAATGGGAAAAATTTGAGATAGATGATGAAACATATCATAAAAATTGCCCCTATGGTTACGAAGATTGGAGTTGTCCTTATTGTGGAAAATGGACTATAAATTTTTATTATAATTAAAATAAAATATATGAAACTTTGAGGGTGAGTAAAAAATTACTTGCTCTTTTTTTGTTTCAAGATGGAGGTAAAAATGAAAACAAAGAAATTAAATAAAATTATTGCAATAATAATGTTATTTTTTACATTATTTAGTGTTGTCCAACCTGTTTTTGCAGCATCTGGAAGTGGAAAATGGTCTGGAGGTCAATATGCCTCTGGAATGAAAACCACTGATAATGCAAATGGAACAACAGGTGTGTTAATAAGAAGATTAAATAATTTAAATACAGGAGAAAGGAGAACCGTATTCTGTGCAGAACATGGAATAGATTTTAAAACAGGAGCTTCATATAATGGAGTTTATTATACACCAACTAATTCAAACATTAGAAAGGCATGTAAAGTTGCTTATTTAGGATGGTATAAAAATAATGGTGGATATACAGTAGATGGAGGAATTTTAGCTAGTGATATGAAATGGGTAAAATGGGACTATGTATTTACTCAACAATACATATGGGAAATTCTCGGACAAAGTAATGCTACATTTATTAAAGCAGATGAACAACAGGGATATATAGACTTTAAAAATAGAATAAATAATGAAATAGCAGACATTGAAAAAAGACCTAGTTTTAATGGGTCTACAATTACGATTCAAGCAGGAGAAAGCAAAACGATAACAGATTCTAATGGAGTTCTTGCAGAATATGGAACAATAGATAAAACGAAAGATGGAATAAGATTTGTCCATCAAAATGGAAGTAATTCTATGACTATTTCAGTAGATGAAAATACAAATTTAGAAAATTATAGAGTATCAGATAGTACATTTAGAGAATGGGGAATGATAAAAAATGGAACAGAAGATAATGATACAATGGTATTTTTTGAATTTGCTTCAGGAGTTCAAAATCAATTATATTGTATGAGTTACAATGATCCAGTAACATTGAATCTTTCTCTAAATATTGAATTGTTTGGTAAATTAGAATTATCAAAATTAAATACAAATGGAGATTTAGTAAATGGTGCAGTTTTCAGAGTAAGAGGAGCAAATGATTATAATAAAGATGTTACTGTTACAAATGGGAAAATTACTATTGATAAATTGAAAAAAGGAACTTATACAATAAATGAAATATCAGTACCTTATGGTTATTTAATAGACACAAAATCGTATGATGTTGAGGTTAAAGTTAATCAAACAGCAACAAAAGCAGTAGTAAACGAAGAACCAATAGGAGAAATTAAAGCATATAAAACAGATAATTATGATAACAAACTAAAAGGTGCAGAAATATCTTTATATGCAAGAGAAGATATAAAGAATGTTGCAGGAACGATTACATGGTATAAAAAGGGGGATTTTATAACAAAAGCAACAACTAATGATGAAGGAATGGTTCAATTCTCTAATTTACATTTAGGGAAATACTATGTAAAAGAAACAAATGCACCAGAAGGATATTTATTAAATAATAAAGAATTTGATGCAGAATTAAAGTATAAAGATGCAAATACAAAAGTTATATATATTGATGTTCAGGGCATAAAAGATGAAGAGCCAACAGGTACAATAACAATAATAAAGAAAGATTCAGAAACAGGTTCAATACCACAAGGAGATGCAACATTTAATGGTGCAGTTTATAAAGTTTATGCAAGTGAAGACATATATAATAAAGCAAAAACTAAAAAATTCTATTCAAATGGAGATTTAGTTGCTACAAGAACTATAAATGAAAAAGGAGAAACAGAAGACATAACAAATCTTCCTTTAGGAAAATATGTTGTAAAAGAAGAAACAGCTTCAATAGGATATATGTTAGATAAAAATATTTATAATGTAGAACTTAAATACAAAGATCAATATACAAAAGTAATAACAGATACTAAAACAAGTTTAGAGAATGTTAAGAAAATGGGAGTTCATATATTCAAATCAGGAATAAAAGAGAATTCAGGAGAAACACCAGGATTAGAGGGAGCAGAATTTACAATTAAATTAAATTCAGCAGTAGAGAAAGCATACGAAAAAGGTTATACTTATGCAGAAGTTTGGAATGGAATTGATGAAAACGGAAATCAAGTAAAAGTTGATAGCAAAAGAGTAGCAGAAGCACAAGTAATAGCTCCTAGTTATGAAACAATTAAAACTGATAAAGATGGTAACTCATATACACAAAAGAATTTACCTTATGGAAAATATATAGTAAAAGAAACTAAAACACCAACAGATTATGAAACAGCAGTTGATTTTACATTTTCTATCACTGATGATGAGTCAGAAATTAAAGAGATAGCAAAGAAAACAAAACATTTAGTAGTAAATAATGAACAATTAGAAACATATATTAAACTAATCAAAAAAGATTTAAAAACAGAAAAACTTGTTACATTAAATTCTACAACATTTGAAATTAAAGCAACAAAAGATATATATGATAGAGCTACTAAAAAAATATTATTCAAAAAGGGAGAATCTATTTCTCAAAAAATTGGAAATACAACTTACACATCATTCACAACAAATGCAGATAATATAGTTGTTCCAGATAATTCATTTAATAGTAAAAATGATGATAAAGCAACAATTACAACACCTTTAAAATTACCAGTAGGTAGTTATGAAATAACAGAAATAAAAGTTCCAACAGGATTTTTACAATTAGAGAAACCAGTTACATTTGAAATAAAAAATATAAAAAATTATGATACAGACAAAGACGGAGATTTTATAAAAGAAGTTGTTATTAAAAATGAGCAACCAACAGGAACAATTAAATTAGACAAAGTTATTGCATTAAGAGAAAATGCTGATACATCTTTAATTGATACATCAGATTTATCTGGTATAGAATTTAAACTTTCAGCAAAAGAAAATATTATAGATATGTCAGACGGTAGTGTAATTTACAAAAAAGGACAAGAAATTAAAAAATATAATCTTACTAAAGATGGAAAATTAACAATAACAAATCTTCCAATGGGAACTTATGAAATAGAAGAAACAAAAACATTAGATGGACTTGTTTTAAATACAACAAAATATGAAGTTAAGTTTGAACAAAAAGATTTAACTACAAAGGTATATGAAACAAAATTGGATATTTCAAATGATACAACATTAGTTGAATTTTCTAAAACAGATATTACTGGAGATAAAGAACTAATAGGAGCAAAACTTACGGTATTAGATAGCGAAAATAATATTGTGGATACTTGGACTTCAACAGAAAAAACGCATAAGATTGAAGGATTAACAATAGGAAAAGAATACACGCTAAAAGAAGAAATTGCTCCAGAGTGTTATGTAATTGCAACAAGTATTAAATTTACTATAAAAGATACAAACGAAATTCAAAAAGTAAATATGAAAGATAAAGTTGTTTCAATGTCTAAAACAGATATTGGAGGTAATGAAGTAGAAGGTGCTAAAATTCAAATAATAGATAAAGATGGAAATATTGTTGATGAGTGGATTTCTACTAAAGAAGAACATAAGATAAAAAATCTAATCGAAAATGAAACTTATACTTTACATGAAGAAACAGCTCCTAATGGATTTGTAAAAGCTACAGATGTTATATTCAAAGTAACAGATGAAAAGAAAGATCAACACATAGAGCTAATCAATAAAATAGTTGAAGTTACAAAAACAGACTTAACTAATGGAAATGAATTAGAAGGAGCAGAAATAAAAGTAATTGATGAAAATGGAGATATAATAGATAAATGGACATCTACAAAAGAACCACATCAAGTAAAAGGTCTTGAAGAAGGTAAAACATATATATTAAAAGAAACAACTGCACCTTATGGCTACGAAATTACAGAAGAAATAAAATTTGTTGTAACATCAGAAAAAAATATACAAAAAATTGAAATGAAAGATATGCCAATACTAAAGAATGTAAAAGTAGTTAAAGTAGATTCTGAAACTAAAGAAACTATAAAAGATAAATTTATTTTTGGTATTTATGAGGATCCAGAATGTACGAAGCTAATTAAAGAAGTAAAATCTGATAAAGAAAATGGAACAGCCTTATTTGAAGAATTAAGATATGGCACATATTACATCAAAGAAATAAAAGCACCAAAAGATTATGAATTATCTAGTAGAGTAGCAAAAGTTGAAATTAATGATAAAGGAATATTTGTAGATGATGAACAAGTAGAAGAAAAAGATAGCACAATAGAATTTACTTTTGAAAATAAAAAAATAGAAGTTCCTAAAACAGGAGATGAAAGCAAAATCAAATTATTTGCTGGAGCAGTTATATTATCTTTATTAGGAATTATTTATATAGTTATTCGTAATCATAATAAGAATAAACAAGAATAGTTTAATTTAAGAGAGGTTAATATATAAAATTAATTTCTCTTTTTCTGTTTATACATAAGACAATAATTAAATGATATGATATAATCTTCTCAAATAGTGATTTTTGAGGGGGAGATTATAATGTTTGAAAAAAAGAAAAAACTAGAATTAAATAATGAAGAATTGAGAATATTGCGTTATTCTTTAATAGATTTTAGAAATAATTTACTAAAACAAGATAAATATGTTGATGTGGTTGATGAGGTAATGATAAAATTAAAAAATAAGATGAAGGTAAATAAACATGATTTAGGACTTATAATTAATAGTGTATATGAAAGTAGAACAGCAATGCTTAATGAGAATAAAGACACAGAAGCAATGGATTATTTTCTTTTAAAGCTCATTAGAATTCATGATACTCTATAATAATTAAGAATTGTACATATTGTAGAAAAAACATAAGAAAAGTTTATACTAACGCCAAAAATTTTAAACTAGGATTTAATCTAGTTTATTTTTGTACAAATTTAAAATTTGCACAATTGATATGATTTTAATTATTAGATATATTTGTTGCAGATAGGAGGAAAACATGAAAATGCAACAAGAAAATTTATTACAAATAGTAGAAAGCTACTTAAACATCATATCAAATGAGATTGACGAAAAAGAGTATAGAGAATTTATAGAAACAACACCAAAATTAAAAGAATATGATGATTTAATGTTTTCTATTAGTGAAAACCAAATTTCTTACAAATTATTAGAAGAAGTCTACAAAATTGTAAAGAATAAGGTAAAATGTTTAGATGAATCAAGGAGTTAGAGAAATCTAGCTCTTTTTATTTTGCTTAAAAATAGGAGGTGGAAAATGCCTAGAAAAAGAAATTTAAGAATGGAAACATATAACAAATTAATAAATATTGGGAAATCAACGGAAAAAGATATTTTAAATTTAAAAATAGAGGATTTAAAATATATAACAAAAGACCCTGATGTTTTAAATATTATTGCTTTGCGAGAATTTATTAAAGACCATAATACAATAGGGTATTTCAATTATCAAGAAACAAGAAAGGAGGAAAACAATGGCGAATAAATATCAATTAGTTAATGAAATGGCAAATGAAACCATAAAATACATTTCTCAAAGTAGTGAAAACTGGATAGACTTTTTAAATACTGCTAGTAATAATTATAAATATTCTTTTAGTGAACAGGTATTGATATATGCCCAAAAAGCAAATGCAACTGCTTGTGCTGATATAGAAACCTGGAATAAAAAATTAAAAAGATGGGTAAATAAAGGAGCAAAAGGAATTGCATTATTATCTATCGAAAATGGTAGAAGTATTTTAAGACATGTATTTGATATTTCAGATACTCATAGTGGAATAGGACAAGATTTTAAATTATGGCAAGTAAAACCTTCTTATGAAAATGGAATTATTGAAACATTAGAAAATAGCTTTGGTAATTTAGATATAAAAGATACTTTAGCTGAAGCAATTTATTCTAGTTCAGTAAATTTAGTAGAAGATAATTTTCAAGATTATTTAGTTGATTTAAAAGAGGTTACAGATGGAAGTTTGCTACAGAGGTTAGATGATATTGAATTGGAATCATATTTTAGAGGAATATTAGCAAATTCAATAGCATATATAGCAATGAAAAGATGTGGCATTGATCCAATGAAACATTTTAGTCTGGCTGACTTTGAAATAATAAAACAATTTAATAATAAAAAAGTTATTTCAAGATTAGGTGCTGCAACAAGTGATATTGCAGAACAAGAGTTAAGAGAAATATATTCAAGTGTAATTAATTTTGAAAAAAATAATAAATTAACAAATCGTACATTTGTTAATAATGAAAAAATAAATTATCATAAGAATGAAGAAAAAAATAATGAAGGGAGAAATGATTATGATAGAATTAACATACAAACAAATGGGAGATTATCAAATACCACAGGTAGCATTGCCAAAAATGAAGAAAATGCCACAGGGAAAATTCTCAAGGATGAGGGAGAAATTTCTAAAAGAACACAAAAGAGGACTATACGAGGAATTGATGTTAGATGGCAAGATGGAAGAACATTTAGGAGAAATAGAACAAACAGCTCAAAAGAGAATGAAACAAATAATAACAAGTCTAGCAGAGAAGAATCAAATAACAGAGGAAATGAAAAGAGAGAATCAAATGAGTTGGGTACAAGCAATGAATTCAATAAAGAACCAAGCCGAAGAAATAATAATGACAGAGTTAATTTACAATTAAATCTTTTTGAAGATGTTTTTGTACCACCAATTAAAGAATTACCAAGTGTAGATACACAAATAAATAATATTCAAACGCAAGCAGAAGTAGAAAATACTCCTGCTTTTGCTTTTACTCAAGAAATGATAGATAAAACACTTATTAAGGGAAGCAACTTTTCACATGGTAAATATAGAATTTATGAGCAATTCAAAAGAAGTCTATCAGCAAAGGAAAATATAACATTCTTAAAATATGAATATGGAATAGGAGGTTCGAGTTCAGCATATTATGGTGCAGATTTTGGACAAGAACATGATAGTAAAGGAATAAAGTTATATAAGGGTTATAAAGATGATAGAGTTGAGTTGCTAATAAATTGGAATAAAGTAGAACAAAGACTTAAAGAAATTATTAGATTAGATAGATATTTTAGCGAAGATGAAAAAGTAAAATACCAAGAATGGCTAGAAAAAGATTACGAAAATGAAAAATGGATGTTTGATAGAGGATTAAAAGAAAACACTAATAATTTCATAGATATATCTAATATAGATATTGAAAAAAACTATAAATTAAATAACGGAAATTACTTTCATTTTCATACAAATGATGAGGGATATTATTATGCAATATATGATAACAGAGGGACAGAAATTGATGGTGGACTTTTAGAATATTCTAAAAATGCAGATAAAAAAACTTTAGATGAAATAAGAAAGGATTTAGCAGAGTTTACTGAAATAACAGAATTAGCCGATAAAAATTTAGAAGAAGTTAGTCAAGAATTTATTGATAATTTAGAGTCTGGGAGTACTACAGAAGAAATTGAACAAGCGAAAAATGTAATAAATCTGTTTAAAGCAAGAGAAGAAAATGAAGAACCTCTTAATAGAGAAGAATATTACAAAAAACAAGAAAAAATAAATTATCATATAGAAGACAATTTACTGGGAGAGGGAACTCCAAAAGAAAAAGTAAGGAGAAATATTGATGCAATAAAACTTTTACATAAATTAGAAGATGAAAATAGATTAGCAAATGTAGAAGAACAGAATATTTTGTCGAAATATGTAGGTTGGGGTGGACTCCCAGATGTGTTTGATGAAAGCAAAGATAATTGGAGTGAGGAATTTAAAGAATTAAAAGAATTTCTTACAGATGAAGAATATAAATCAGCTAGAGCTTCTACTTTAACTGCTTTTTATACACCACCAGTAGTTATAAATGCAATATATAACACTCTAAAAAATATGGGAGTTGAACAAGTAAATATACTTGAACCAAGTTGTGGCACAGGAAATTTTTTAGGAATGTTGCCAAAAGAAATGCAAAGTTCAAAACTCTATGGTGTAGAACTTGATTCTATAAGTGGTAAGATAGCGAAACAATTATATCAAAAAGCAAATATTAAAGTTCAGGGGTATGAAAAAGCAGACCTACCTGACTCATTCTTTGATATATCAATAGGAAATGTACCATTTGGAGATTTTAAAGTAAATGATAAAAGATATGATAAGAATAACTTTCTAATACATGATTATTTCTTTGCTAAAACATTAGATAAAGTAAGACCAGGTGGAGTAATTGCTTTTATTACTTCAAAAGGAACAATGGATAAAGCAAATCCAGAGGTTAGAAAGTATTTAGCACAAAGAGCTGACCTTTTAGGAGCTATTAGATTACCAGATAATACTTTTTCAAAAAATGCAGGAACGAAAGTAACATCAGATATTATCTTCTTACAAAAAAGAGAAAATTTGACCGACATAATGCCAGATTGGGTATATCTTGACAGAGATGAAAACAATATTACAATGAATAAATATTTCGTAGATAATCCTGAAATGATATTAGGAAAAATGGAAATGGTATCTACTGCTTATGGTTATGATTCAACTTGTAAAGCTGAAGAAGATACGAATTTAGAAGAACAATTAAATTATGCAATAACTAATATACATGGAGAATTACAAAATAATAGTATTGAGAATGAAATTGAACAAGAAGACAAGTCTATACCAGCAATTCCAACTGTTAAAAACTATTCTTATGCAGTAGTAGATGATAAATTGTATTTCAGAGAAAATTCAAAAATGATATTACAAGATGAATTACCTTTAACTGCACAAAACAGAATTAAAGGGTTGATTTTGTTAAGAGAACAAGTAAGAGAACTGATAGATTTTCAAATGGAAGATTATTCAGATGAGGAAATTCATATTGCACAAGCAAAATTGAATGAAATTTATGATAGATTTACAAAAGAATATGGCTTAATCAATTCAAGAGCAAATGAAACAGCTTTTTCTAATGATAGTAGCTATTTTTTATTATGCTCTCTTGAAAAATTAGATGGAGAGGGTAAATTTGTAGGAAAGGCTGATATATTTAGCAAAAGAACTATAAAGGCTAAAAAGAAAGTATTACAAGTAGATACTCCAGATGAAGCACTGATATTGTCTATACAAGATAAAGCAAAAGTGGATTTAGACTATATGCAACAATTATGCAATATTGATAAAGAAGAAATAATAAATAGTTTAGAGGGAGTTATTTTTAGAGTACCAGAGTTTGGATATGCAAATAAATGGGTAACTGCTGATGAATATCTATCAGGAAATGTTAGAGAAAAATTAAAAATTGCAGAACAATTTGCAAAAGAAGATCCTAGTTTTAATATAAATGTTGAAAAACTAAAAGAGGTTATTCCAAAAGACCTTACAGCAAGTGAAATTGGAATAAAGTTAGGCTCAACTTGGATACCACCAGAAATTATTAGAAAGTTTATTTTTGAATTACTAGATACACCAAGCTATAATAGATGGGACATTCATGTTAAATATTCAAATATAACTGCTGAATGGTACATTGATGGAAAAAGTAATGATAGAAATAATGTAAAAGCATATACAACTTATGGCACATCAAGAATAAATGCATACAAAATAATAGAACAAACACTTAATTTAAAAGATGTAAAAATATTTGATACATTTATAGATGAAGAAGGTAGAAAACAAAGAGTATTAAATAGAAAAGAAACTGCCATAGCTTGTAGTAAACAAGATGCAATAAAAGAAGCATTCTTAAATTGGGTATGGAATGATCCAGAAAGAAGAAATAATTTAGTAAGGATTTATAATGATAAGTTTAATTGCATAAGACCTCGTGAGTATGATGGTTCACATATAAGTTTTGTAGGAATGAACCCAGAAATAAAATTAAGAACTCATCAACTTAATGCAGTAGCCCATGTTTTATATGGAAATAATACTTTATTAGCACATGAGGTTGGTGCAGGAAAAACTTTTGAAATGGTTGCAGCAGCAATGGAAAGTAAGCGTTTAGGTTTATGTAATAAGTCTTTATTTGTTGTTCCAAATCATATTATAGAGCAGTTTGCTAGTGAGTTTTTACAACTTTATCCAAGTGCTAATATTTTAGTTGCTACAAAAAAAGACTTTGAAACGAAAAATAGAAAAAAATTTTGTAGTAGGATTGCAACAGGAGAATTTGATGCAGTAATTATTGGACATTCTCAATTTGAAAGAATACCAATGTCAATAGAAAGACAAATTGCGTTACTAGAAGAACAAATAAGTGATATTACCAAAGGAATTGCCTCTGAAAAATCTAACAGAGGAGAAAACTATACAATTAAACAGATGGAAAAGACTCGAAAGTCATTGGAAACTAGATTAGAAAAATTACATAAGGAAGAAAGAAAAGATGATGTAGTTACATTTGAAGAATTAGGTGTAGATAAATTATTTGTTGATGAAGCTCACAATTATAAGAATTTATTTTTATATACTAAAATGCGTAATGTTGGTGGAATTGCACAAACTGAAGCACAAAAATCTTCTGACCTATTTATGAAATGTAGATATTTAGATGAAATAACATGTGGAAAAGGTTCTGTATTTGCTACTGGAACACCAGTATCTAATTCAATGGCAGAACTCTATACAATGCAGAGATATTTACAATATACAGGACTAAAAGAAAATAGTTTAGAGCATTTTGATAATTGGGCAAGTACATTTGGAGAAACTGTAACAGCAATAGAACTTGCACCTGAAGGTACAGGATATAGGGCAAAAACAAGATTTGCAAAATTTCATAATTTACCAGAGCTAATGTCTATGTTCAAAGAGGTAGCAGATATTCAAACTGCTGAAACATTGAATTTACCAACACCAGAGTATGAAAACATAAATGTAGTTGTAAAACCAAGTGAAATACAACAAGATATGGTTAAAAGTTTAGGAGAAAGAGCTGAAAGAATAAGAGAAGGTAGTGTTGATGCAACAATAGATAATATGCTTAAAATTACAAATGAGGGTAGAAAACTTGCATTAGACCAAAGACTAATGAATCCATTATTACCAGATGCAGAAAATAGCAAAGTTAATGCATGTTCGGAAAACATTTATCGAATATGGAATGAAAATAGTGATAAAAAATCAACACAACTTGTATTTTGTGATTTATCAACGCCGAAAGATTTAAAAGGATATGAAAAAGAAGAATTTATAGATGTATATAATGAGTTAAAGAAAAAGCTAATTCAAAAAGGTATTCCACCTGATGAAATAGCTTTTATTCACGAAGCGGATAATGAAGTTAAAAAGAAAGAGCTATTTAGTAAAGTAAGAAAAGGACAAGTTAGAGTGTTAATGGGTTCTACTCAAAAGATGGGTGCAGGTACTAACGTTCAAGATAAGTTAATTGCAACTCATCATTTAGATTGTGCTTGGAAACCTTCCGATTTAACTCAACGAAATGGAAGAATGATAAGACAGGGAAATGAAAATAAAAAGGTATATGTATATTCTTATGTTACAGAAAAGACATTTGATAGTTATATGTATCAATTAGTAGAGCAAAAACAAAAATTCATATCTCAAATAATGACATCAAAAACACCTGCAAGAACAATGGAAGATATTGATGATAAAGCACTTACTTATGGAGAAATAAAAACTCTAGCAACAGGTAATCCTAAAATATTAGAAAAGACTTCTTTAGATACAGATGTTGCAAAATTAAAGCTATTGAGACAAGAATTTATGAATCAAAAATATTCATTACAAGATAAAATTATAAAGTATTTTCCAGAAGAAATAGCAAGACTTAATAATAAAATTGCAGCAATGGAAGAAGATACAATTAAATTACAAGAATATACTAAACCTAATTCAGATGGATTTTCTCCTATGAAAATAAATGGCATAACATATACTGAAAAACAAGAGGCTGGAAAGAAATTATTAGAGAGTATTCAAAATTTAAAAAGCATGGAAATTAAAGAAATTGGAGAATATAGAGGTTTCAATATGGAAATAAGTTTTGATTCATTTAGTAAGAATATAAGATTAAAACTAAAAAATAAATTTAGTTATTCTATTGATTTAGGAACTGATATAAATGGAAACATAACAAGAATAAATAATTGTTTAGAGAATATTGCAAAAGATATTCCACACGAAAGAGATTTGTTAGATAATACATATTTTCAACTAGAAAATGCAAAACAAGAAGCTCAAAAAGAATTTCCAAAAGAACAAGAGTTACAAGAAAAGTTGCGAAAATTAGAAGAAATAAATGCTGAATTAAAAATAAATGAAGATGATCATGAAATGTTAGGAGATGAAAAGGAAGAAAAGCAAGATAAAGCTACTAATAAAAATTCTCCAGAGAGATGTTAAAAAATAATTATTTATGATATAATAATTCACGAAAATAGTTATTTTTAAGATTGGAGAATACATTGAAAAATAGTGATTTAGAAAAAGTATATGATCCTAATTATATATATCATTTTGGTATATGGATAGATAAAAGAAAAATTAGAACTTATTTAAATAGAGAGAATTATTGTGTAGTTGATAAAAAAAATTATACAAAAGTTCCTGCATATAATGAGATTTTGGAAAATTGGGACAAGTGGAAAGAGCAAAAGAAAACTCTAAAATTTGAAGGCTTATATGCAATAGTTCCACCTCCTGGTTTAAAATTTGATAAAATAGATAATGAGTTAGTTTTATCAGAAGAATATTGTAGTATGCACAAAAATGAATGTTTAAAAAACTATGATTTAAGTATGGAATACTATAATAGATTAGATATAAATAAGTATAATAAAATAGTTGAAAAAATCATAAAAAAACATAAATTTATTGAAATTAAAGATTTAAATGATTGTAAAGGAAAAAAAGGTATATATATATTATTACAAGAACATTATAAGCAAATGTATATAGGACAAACAACAAGAGACTTAAGAGAAAGGATATTAAGACATTGGAAAAAGAAACCAGAATTTGATAGGATATTGTTTGGTAAAGCTGAAAATTCTGTTATCGGAATTGATTCTTTTGGAGCATTAGACACAACGAAAATTTTTGTATATTACGAAGATGATAAAAATAAAATTGATAAATTAGAAGAAAAGTTAGTTAAAGAAATTCCAAATGAGTTTCTTAATAATAGAATTGGTGGAGGAATACATCTAGATTCTATGTTAGATGTAATGAATGCCGTTTCAACCATTAATAAAAGAACTTTATAAAATTTTTAAAGAACAATGCTTTACTAGATTGTTCTTTTTTTGTCAAATATACAATTAAATAATTTTGTACATTTCTGGATTTTAAAAGATTATATTAGAATAACTTTAAGGAGGTAGAAGACATGGAAGAATTGTTTAATAGGTCTATTTTAGATCAACTATATGATTCAATAAGTGAAGATTTTGAAGCAATGCTAGTTAAACAATGTGATACAAATGGTCAATTTTCAAAATCAATGAAAATTGAAAAAGAGCTTACTGATTGTATAAAGAAAATAGTAAGCCAAAAAGAAAATCAAGATAAAATACTTAAAAAAATGAATGAATTTGAACTAGCTATTGGAACAGAAATTGATTTATTATGTAGGCAATACTATAAATTAGGAATAGTTGATAGTAAAAAAATATTGATGGAAATAGGAGAATAAAATTATGGAAGATATGGTAAATAATTTTTTTGATAATTATGAAGATGGATTTTTAGAGTACTTAGAGGCTCATAAGACACAAGCATTAAAAGATAGAAAAGACTATCAAAATTTAAATAAAAATATTTCAGAGTTAAAGTATAAATACCCAAATGTAAGAACATTTTTAGAAGAAAAAGAACCAATAGACTTAAGAGAGGACGAACAATATGCAATGCTTAATGTTCTAAATTATGAAATTGAACTTGATATTATTGAATTGAAAGAATGTTTTAAATTAGGATTTAAAGAAGCATTAATTTACTTAAATAATATGGGAATGTTAAAATTAAAATAGTTTTAAAGGACGGATAATTAAAAAAATCTGTCCTTTTATTATGTTATAAAAAAGAAATGGAGAGTGATAATTTATGGAAAATAATGAATTAAGAAACAAGTTAATTGAAAAGTTAGAAAGTGAATTAACTGATTTTAAAAATAGTTTAAAAGGACTACCTGGAGAACAAATAATAGAAAATAGTTATAAAATAACATGTATGGAAACAATACAAGAGTATCTAATAAACGATAAAGATTATTCAAAATTTGAATTAAAAACATTATTAAAAAGGGAACAGATATTAGAAGAATGTTATGATGATTGGCTATCCAATGATGGTAGTTTAAGAGAGGTTTTAGAGTTTTCAGTAGATGATACCATTGATACTATAAGAGATAATGAAGTCAAAAAAGAAAGAAATAAAGATGCAAGATAAGAATAAGGAGGTGCAAAAATATGTCGAAATTTGTACCAAAAGAAGTTGTAAAACAAGCAAAAGAAATTGATTTACTGACTTATTTTATGAACAATAATCCATCAGAACTTGTAAGAAAAGGTACTAATACATATTCGTTAAAAAGTCATGATAGTGTAATTATAAGTAATGGATTATGGCATAGATTTTCAACACATCAAGCAGGAAGGTCAGCAGTTGATTATCTTATAAAAGTAGAAAATATGACATTACAAGAGGCAGTTTCAAGTGTATTAAATACAAATATAGATACATATATTAGACCTCAATATAGTAATGAAAATGTACCTAAAACAATAGTTATTCCAGAAAAAGCAAGTACCAATAAACAAGTTATAGAGTATTTAAAAAACAGAGGAATTGATGAAGAAATAATAAATGATTGCATAAATAAAAAGATTATTTATCAAGAGAATAAAACCAACAATGCAGTATTTTTAGGGTACGATAATGATAATAATATTAAATATGCAGGGTGCAGAAGTACAAATGAAAAAAGAATAATGAGAGATGCAAAGGGGAGTTCAAAAGAGTATTCTTTTAGAATGTTAGGAGCAGATGAATGCAATTCATTACACATATTCGAGAGTAGTATAGATTTATTATCTTATGCAACACTATTGAAAAATAAAGGGTATGATTATACAAAACAAAATCTTTTAGCACTTGCAGGAGTGTATCAACCAAGTTCTAATATAGAACAAAGTAAAGTACCAATAGCAGTACAAAATTTTTTAAATAAAAACACAAATATAAGAGATATTGTATTACATTTTGATAATGATATAGCAGGAAGAAATGCAACAAAAGCAATGATATATGCACTTGATAAGTACAATGTTTATGATATTCCTGCTCCTTATGGTAAAGATATAAATGATTACTTATGTTACAGCATAGGGTTAAAAAATAGGCAAGAAATTGATGGATACAAAATTAAAAAGGAACAAAATAGAGTACCAATATAGGTACATTTAAAAATGTAAAAAAAGGATTTCTTGTCTTAGCAAGCACTGAATTTGTTCACACGAAAATATCGTGTTTCAAAATTCTATTCTATGGGGAAACCCCAATCCCCATTTTTAAATGAGTAAAACAGGAGGGAGAGATTTGAGAAAAAGATATATAAGAAAAGATATAATGCTTAATGAATTAGAGAATGAAAAGTTAATTGCAGATTGTCAAAGATGTAATCTTTCTTATGGAGAATATTTTAGAAGATTGTTAATGAATGAAAATATAAAAGAAAAGCCTGGCAAAGAATTTTATGTGATAATGAAACAACTTTCTAAAATAGGAGTTAATCTTAATCAAATAGCAAAGAAAGCAAATCAAACAGATAAAATAGATAAAGATTATTATAAGAGTGAAGCAAATAATTGGCACAAATTTGCAGAAGAAGTAAAAAATAAATTTTTGTAGGAGGTGGTAATTTGGCAGTAACAAAAATATGGAAAGTTGTTAAAAGAATGGATCATGTTATAAGTTATGCTAAAGATGAAAATAAAACGAAAATTGAATTTAATCAGAAATATGAAATGTTGGTAGATGACTTGCAAAATGTAATTGATTATGCAAGAAATTCAGATAAAACAGAAAAAGAATATTTTGTTACAGGAATAAATTGTGATTCAGATTCAGCTTATGAAGAAATGCAAGATACAAAAAGATATTATAATAAAAAAGATAAAATTTTAGCATTTCACGCATATCAATCTTTTGCAGAGGGAGAGGTTACTCCAGAATTAGCACATCAGATTGGTGTGCAACTTGCAAATGAAATGTGGGGAGATAGATTTCAAGTAGTAGTTACAACTCATCTTAATACTAATCATATACATAATCACATAGTGCTTAATTCTGTTTCTTTTGAAGATGGTTTGAAATATTATGATAATCATACTAATTATGCAAAAATGAGGCATATATCAGATGAACTTTGTAAGGAATATGGATTAAGTGTAATAGAAGAAAAAGCAACAAAGAAAAAAATGAACTATGATAATTTTTATAAGAAATCTTTATATACTGACAACTATTCTAATAATGCAAAACGAGATTTAGATTTAGCAATTAGACAAGCATATTCTTATGATGACTTTTTATACTTAATGAAAAAATTAGATTATGAAATTATTTTTAGAGCTAATAAAATAAGTATTAGAAAAGAACCATATAAAAGAAACATTAGAATAGAAAGAAGATATGGAGAAAATTATTCAATAGAAAATATAAAAAGAAGAATAATAGAAGAACAAGCAGTTCGAGTTCCGTTTATAGAAAATGTTTATAATTATAGAAAAGTTAATTATCCTTTTGCAAAAAGGCACAAAAGAGCCAAAGCGAAAGGATTTATTGCTTTATATTATCATTATTGTTATTTGCTAAAAGTTTTTCCAGATAATGTACCACAACAAAGATTACCACCAAGTATTAGAGCAGATGTTTCAAGAATGGAACAATTATCTGAAGAAGCAAGATTTTTAGCAACACATAAAATAAAAACATTTGAAGAATTAAGTAATTATCAAGATGATGTGAATTTTAAAATAAAAGAAATACTAGACCAAAGAGAAAGACTTTGGGCAAAAAGAAAGTTATCAAAAGATGGAAATGAAATGCACGAATATGCAGAGCAGATTTCATCTTTAAATGATAAATTAGTTAAATTAAGAAAGAGGGTGGAATTATGTGAAGATATTAAAACAAGAGTACCGAAGATAGATAATAATTTATCTGAATTAGATACACAAGAAGAAATGGAAAGAGAAACAAAAGAGAGAAAAAAAGAGAAAAGAAAAAAAGGAAAGGAGTAAATGATATATGAGTGTTAATGGAGATGTATCAGAACAAGTAGTAAGATTAAGTTTAGAGGGATTTGAAATTTTAGCAAGACTAACTGGTAGTGGAGCAAAGAATGTTGCTGCAATGATTTATACTATTATGAAAGATAAAAAACAAACAAAAGGAAAGATTAGACTTAATAATATGTTAAAAACAGGAAAGCCTTTAAAAATATTTACAGTAAGCAGAGAAGATTTAAAAACATTTGCAAGAGAGGCAAAAAATTATGGTATTTCATATTGTGCTTTAATCAATAGAAATAACAAAGACATTGATGGAATGGTAGATGTTATGGTTAAAGATGAAGATGCTTCAAGAATAAATAGAATTGTTGAAAGATTTAAACTAACAACAACAGATACTGCAAGAATGGATACTGTTATTACAAAATCTATTGAAGATAGAGAGGCAGAAAAAAGAGAAAAGGGTATTCCAGAAAAATCAAAGGAACAACAGCTAGAAGATTTACTTGCTAAAAAGCCTATGCAAACAGAAGAAACCTCAAAAGCAAATTTCAATATGGCAAAGACGGAAAAAGACCCTCTGTCAGAGCCTTCCTCAACGACTTCCAAAATGCAAGAAGGGGTATCTAAAGGAGCAAAGAAACCATCTGTAAAGAAAGAACTTGCAGAACTTAAAGTTGAAGCAAAGAAATTAGATGAACAAAAATCTAAAGAAAAGGTTAAAGTAAATATAGTACCTGTTCAAAATAATAAAAAAGCAAAATCAAAATCAAGTAGATAAGGAGGAGTGTTCAATGGAAGAAATGAGAACAATTAATTTAGATAAATATGATTATCGACTAATATTAAATGCATTAAATGAATTTAGAAATATAAAAATACAAGAAAATGTTGATATAGAAATCATAGATAAGTTAATGTCAAAATTGTTAAAAGCCCCTGTAAATAAAAAGATGTTATCTTTAAATAGAACTGCAAAGGGAAAATTTACAAGCAATGAAGCAAGATGAAAAAAGAATAATGAGAGTGTTGTATGTAATAGGAATTATTCCAATTATTTGGATTGCTCTCCTTTTAGCTCCTTATACTAAAGGTGGACTTATAGAAATAATAAAAAATGGTAGTGTAGCATTAAATCAGCCATTTAAAATAGTTATTGTAGAGAATAGTATTAGAACTATTCTTATTTTTTTGATTATTTATATATTTTCAATCTTATTATATGAATCAACTAGAAAGAATTATAGGAGGAGAGAAGAAAATGGTTCAGCCAAGTGGGGCGAGGCAAAGGAATTAAATAAAAAATACAAACAACCTAATAATTATAATAAGTTGCTTACTAAAAATGTTTCTGTTGGATTAAATGGAAGAAAGCATAGAAGAAATGTTAATGTATTAGTTATTGGTGGTTCTGGTGCAGGAAAGACATTTAGTTATTGTAAGCCAAATGTAATGCAATGTGCAACCTCGTATGTTATACTTGATCCAAAAGGAGAAATTGTAAGAGATACAGGTTATTTATTAGAAAAAGAACGGATATGAAATTAAAGTATTAGACTTAATAAATATGGAGAAATCGCATTGCTATAATCCGTTTGTATATATAAAAACAGATAATGATGTTCAAAAATTAGTAACAAACCTTTTTAAATCAACAACACCAAAAGGAAGTAGCACAAACGACCCATTTTGGGATACTGCTGCAAGTATGTTGCTTTTAGCTTTAATATTTTATTTGAAATATGAAGCTCCTGAAGAAGAACAAAACTTTGTAATGGTAATGGAATTACTACGAGCAGGAGATGTTAAAGAAGATGATGACGAATATGTTAGTCCTCTTGATATGTTATTTAATAGATTAGAAACAAGAAATCCAGAGCATATTGCTTTAAAATATTATAGAGCATATCATTCAGGTTCAGCTAAAACATTAAAATCAATACAAGTAACTCTTGCTGCAAGACTTGAAAAATTTAATTTAGAGAGTATGGCACAACTTACACAAACAGATGAATTAGACTTGCCAAGTTTAGGAGAAAAGAAAGTTGCATTATTTGCAATTATTCCAGATAATGATACATCATTTAATTTTTTAGTTAGTGTTTTATATACACAACTTTTTCAACAATTATTTTATTTAGCAGATTATAAATATGGTGGCAGTTTACCAATACATGTACATTTTGTTATGGATGAGTTCGCTAATGTAAGTTTACCAGATGATTTTGATAAAATATTATCAGTAATGAGGTCAAGAGAGGTATCTGTTTCTATAATATTGCAAAATTTAGCACAATTAAAAGCCTTATTTGAAAAACAATGGGAATCAATAGTTGGAAATTGTGATGAGTTTTTATATTTAGGTGGTAATGAACAAAGCACCCATAAGTATGTTAGTGAATTATTAGGAAAAGAAACAATAGATACAAATACTTATGGTAGGAGTTATGGTTCACATGGCAGTTATTCTACAAATGACCAAATCGCAGGTAGAGAACTATTGACACCAGATGAGGTAAGAATGCTAGATAATAATTATGCTTTACTTTTTATTAGAGGAGAAAGACCAGTAAAAGATTTCAAATTTAATTTAAAAGAACATTTTAATAGCATAAATACACCTATTGGAAATAAAGAAATAAAACCATATCTACATGGAGGAACAGAAAATTCAATAGGAACAATATCATTTAATTTAGATGATATAGAAATTGATACAAAAGAAATTATAGATTTAGAAACAAATGAACTTGATATTGAATTATTATCAAGTGAAGAAATTGAAAATATGTACAAAGAAGATACGAATAATGCTAATAGTATCTAAAAGACCAAAGTTATATCTAACAAATATACTTTGGTCTTTTTTTGTACCCAAAAATAAAAATTAAGGAGGATTTTTGATATGGAAAATAAGAAAAAAGGAAATTTTAAAGTATTTTTAAAGAAAACATTAAAAAGAGGAGCAATAATTATAGGTTATGTTATTGCTTTAAATGTAGCTGGGCAAATTCACTCATTCGCAGCAGATGACCCAATAGCTATTGTTAATAATTTATCTAATTTTATATTTGGCTTAATAAGAGCAGTTGGAATGATTATTTTAGGTTTTGGAATTGTTCAAGTAGGTATGAGTTTAAAATCTCATGATCCAACACAAAGAGCAAATGGAATAATGACATTAGCAGGTGGAGTGGTAATTACATTTGCAAAAGAAATTTTAAATATTATTACAGGTGGATAAAAATTAAGGCAGTTTATCTGCCTTAATAAATTAAATTTAGAATGGAGGTGCTAGATGTGAATTGGATTGTAGGAAATTTACAGAACGCATTAGATACATGGAATGGTAAATTATCAGAAATTTATATGTTAGTTACACAAAGTCCAGCAGATTTCAAAGGTGGAGCAATATGGAATATTATTTTAAATATAAATGGAGCTTTACAAGCAATAGGTTTAGCATTACTTGTTTTATTTTTTGTTGTTGGAGTAGCAAGAACTTGTACTAATTTTTCAGAACTAAAAAGACCAGAACAAGCATTAAAACTATTTTTAAGATTTGCAATAGCAAAAGGAATTGTTACTTATGGATTAGAACTAATGTTAGCAGTATTTAAGATAATACAGGGAATAGTAACAACAATTATGGCGAAAAGTTCATTTCAAGCAAGTGCTATGACTCTGCCACAATCAATTATTGATGCAATCAATAAATGTGGATTTTTTGAGAGTATTCCTTTATGGGCAGTTACACTATTAGGTGGACTTTTTGTAACAGTATTATCATTTATTTTAATTCTAACAGTATATGGAAGATTTTTTAAATTATATATGTACACAGCAATAGCTCCAATACCATTATCATCTTTTGCAGGAGAAGGAACACAAAATATAGGAAAGAGCTTTTTAAAGAGTTATATAGCAGTTTGTTTAGAAGGTGCAATTATAGTTTTAGCTTGTGTAATCTTTTCAGCATTTGTAACAACCTCGCCGAGTGTTGATACTGGTGCTGCAACAGTTACTATGGTATGGAAATATGTTGGAGAGCTAATATTTAATATGTTAGTTCTGGTAGGAACTATTAGAATGTCAGATAGAATTGTTAGAGAAATGATGGGATTATAGGAGGAATGCTTTATGAGTGAAACAAGACAATTAGAAAATGCTTATGTAATTGATGTTGGTTATAGAAAAGAACAACCTATTGCTTTTGTAAAAATGAATAATGAATATGTTATTGGTTTTGGATATGAAATTAAAGACAACAAGATTGATTGGCAATATGGTTATTATTATTTGACAGATTTTGAAAAAGCAAAAACAGATTTTAAAAGAGTTTTAGCAGGAGAAAATTTAGCTGATACTTTTAGTGAGAAGGAGGAAGATAAAATTATGGAAGATTATCAATTTTATAGTGTTGAAGAAGTTATGAAAATTTTAAAAGATAAGGAAAAATTATTATATGTTGATGATGGATGTGATGAGGTAGTAATTAAGTTTGAAGATCTACCAGATGTTATAGTTGATATAAATACCAAAAGTGGAATGACAGATTTGAAAATATATGATTACCAAAATCCATCAATGACACCACTTGCAACTACAATGGGAATATTTTTAGATAAGTGTAATCCTGATTTAAGAGAAAAAATTATTGACAGACTTATAAAATTACAACAAGGAGAGATTGAAGTTAAAGATTACAAAATGATAGACGAATACATACTTGAAGAAGCAAGAGATAAGTTGGAACAAGAGAAAAAAACAAAAGCAAAAAGAAATAAGGAGGCAAGATAGATGGAAGTAAAAATAAACAAAGATATTAGAGAATTTAGTGAGAGTATATTTTTTGGACTGTCTTTAAGGCAGTTCATTTTTTCTGTAATAGCTTGTATTGTTGCAGTTGTTTTATATTTTGCACTCAAACCATATTTAGGGTTAGAAACTTTATCGTGGATTTGTATATTAGGTGCTGCACCTTTTGCTGTACTTGGATTTGTTAAATATAACGGAATGACAGCAGAAAAGTTTATTGTTGCAGTAATAAAATCAGAGTTTTTGACACCTAAAAAATTAACATTTAAAGCAACAAATATATATGCCCAAAACTTTAAACCAACTATTGATAAAAAGTTAAAACAAAGTTTGCTAAAACCACAGAAAAAGAAGAAAGAAAAGAAAGATAAAAAGAAGAAAAAGGAGGTAAAAAATAATGAGAACTCTTAATAAAATTTTTAAATTAGATAAAGAAAAATTTAAAATACCGAGATGTGTTCAAGATATTATTCCAATAAAAGCAATATGGGAAGATGGAATTTTTCAAGTAAGTAAAAATAAATTTTCAAAATCATTTAAGTTTATGGATATAAATTATGCAGTTGCTAGTAAAGAAGATAAAGAGGCAATGTTTTTAGATTATTCTGATTTATTAAATTCATTAGATGTTGGAGCAATAACTAAAATTACAATAAATAATAGAAGAATAAATAAATTAGATTTTGAAAAAACAATATTACTAGATGAAAGCAATGATGAACTTAATGATTATAGAAAAGAATATAATAAAATGCTTGTATCTCAAGCAAAAAATGCAAATGAGATAGTGCAAGAAAAGATAATAACAATATCTGTTTATAAGAAAAATGTCGAAGAAGCTCGAAATTATTTTAATAGAGCAGGTAGTGAATTGATAAGCAGATTTAATACATTAGGTTCAAAATGCGTTGAATTAGATGCAAAAGAAAGATTAAGAATAGCACACGACTTTTATAGAACAGGAGAAGAAACTTCTTTTAGGTTTGATATACACGAAACAATGAAAAAAGGTCATAATTTCAAAGATTTTATTTGTCCTGATACAGTAGAATTGGAAAGAGATTACTTTAAAATGGGAGATAGATATGGGAGAGTATTATTCTTAAAGGAATATTCTAGTTATATCAATGATGATATGGTAACAGAGCTTACAGACTTAAATAAAAATATGATGTTATCAATAGATGTTATTCCAATACCAATGGACGAGGCAGTAAAAGAGGCAGAAAATCGTAGATTAGGTGTAGAAACTAATATTACAAACTGGCAGAGAAAACAGAATGCTCAAAATAATTTTTCTGCAATAATACCTTATGATATGGAACAACAAAGAAATGACTCAAAAGAAATGTTAGATGACTTGACTATTCGTGACCAAAGAATGTTTTTAGGAGTTATTACAATGGTAATAACAGAAGAATCAAAAGAAAAATTAGAAAGTGTGACAGATGCAATTTTAAAAATAGCTAGTAAAAATCTATGTCAGCTTGGAATATTAAGATTTCAACAATTAGATGGACTTAACACAGTATTACCGTTTGGAGTTAGAAAAATAGATGCAGTAAGAACTTTAACTACTGAAAGTTTAGCAGTATTTATGCCATTCAAAGTGCAAGAAATTAGGCACGAGAATGGTATTTTTTATGGTCAAAATGCTATTAGTAAAAATATGATTATTGCAGATAGAAGACAACTTTTAAATGGAAACTCATTCATTTTGGGAGTATCTGGTAGTGGTAAATCATTTGCAGGAAAGCAAGAAATAACTTCAATAAGATTACGAGATCCAAATGCAGACATTATTTTAATAGACCCAGAATCCGAATATGCACCACTTGTTAAATCTTTAGGTGGAGAGGTAATTAAAATATCAGCAGTAAGTAATAATCACATAAATGCAATGGATATGAACTCTCAATATGGAGATGGAGCAAATCCAGTAATATTAAAATCTGAATTTATATTATCTTTGTGTGAACAACTAATTGGTAGTGGAAATCTCGGACCGAAACAAAAATCAATAATTGATAGATGTACGGCAAATGTTTATAGAGTATTCCAACAAGGAAATTATCAAGGAATACCACCAACTCTGCAAGATTTTAGAGAAGAACTATTGAAACAACCAGAAGATGAGGCAAAAGAAATAGCACTTGCAATAGAATTATTTACAAATGGTTCTTTAAATACATTTGCTATGAACACTAATGTAAATACATCTAATAGTTTAATATGCTATGATATTTTAGAATTAGGTAAACAATTACAACCAATAGGAATGTTAGTAGTATTAGATTCTATATTGAATAGAATTACTGCTAATAGAACAAAAGGAAAAAATACTTATATTTTCATTGATGAAATATATTTATTATTCCAATATGAATATTCTGCAAATTTCTTATTTACACTTTGGAAACGAGTTAGAAAATATGGAGCTTTCTGCACAGGTATAACACAAAATGTTGAAGATTTATTACAAAGTCATACTGCTAGAACTATGCTTGCAAACTCTGAATTTATAATAATGCTTAATCAAGCAAGTACAGATAGAATTGAACTTGCAAAATTATTAAATATATCTGATTTACAGATGAGCTTTATAACAAATGTTGGAGCAGGAGAAGGACTTATAAAAGTAGGTTCATCATTAGTTCCTTTTGTTAATAAATTTCCAAAGAATACAGAACTATATAGGCTGATGACAACTAAACCAGGAGAGTCATAATGAATAAAATATATAGTTTGATTTTAATACTACTAATAGTTATTTTAGCTATTAGTAGTTATTTTTTTATAAAAGAAATTGCAGAAAATAAGAAAGAAAATGAATTGTTTGAAGAATTGCAGGAAGTAGTGCAGGAAGAAGAAAAAACGACCGCCCAAAATCAAATTACAGACAATTTAAAAAATGAAACAAGTAATTTATCATCTAAAAATGTTGGAAATTACAATTTAGAAAGCATTTCAAAAATAAATACAGACATAATTGGGTGGATTAAAATTGATGGAACAAATATAAATTATCCTGTTATGCAAAATGGAGATTTCTATCTTCATAGAAATGTTTATAAAAATTATTCAAGTAGTGGAACTCCATATTTAGCAGAACATTGTAATTTAAAAACAAGTGATAACTTAATTATATATGGACATCACATGAAGAATAACACAATGTTTTCTAATTTAGATAATTACAAAAATTATAACTATTATAAGAACCACAAGTATATAAAGTTTTATACATTAGAAGATAATAAAACTATTGAAAATGACTATGAAATAGTATTTGCATTTAAAACAGTTGCTTATTCTGATAAAGGCTTTAAATATTATAATTATACAAAGTTTTATGATGAAAATGATTTTAATTCATTTGTAGAAAAATGTCGAAATTATGAGTTTTACAATACAAATGTCAAAGTGAATTATGTAGATAAGCTAATTACATTATCTACTTGTGAATATTCACAAAAGAATGGAAGAATGGTAATTATAGCAAAGAAAATATAAAAGTCTGGAGGTGGTATAAATGCCAGATATAAAGTTAAAAGAAAAAAGTATAATAAAACAATTAGATAAAAAAGTAGTACAAACACAAAACTTTAAAAACAATTTAGTAACTACAAAAGAACGATTAAATGAATTTACATCAAAAGAAGAAAATACTTCAGCAGAAAATTATGCAAGTAATCATATTCAAAATGATATAAGTTATCTATCAAGAAAAGGTGCAACAAAGAGTAATGAAATTGGGAAAAAATCATTAGAAAATACAAAACAGAATATCATAAAAAGTAAAGAAAAAATATCAAACATTAAATCTAAAATAAAACAGAAGAAAGCACAGCAAATTAAAAATGCAGTAAAAAAACGAACAATAAAGAATGGAACTCAAAAAAGCATTAAATATGCAAAGAATGGAGCTAAACTTACTAAAAAAGGAATAAAAACATCTGAACAAGTTGCTAAAAATAGTGCAAAAGTGGCAAAACAAAGTTTTAAAGCAAGTAAAAGAGCAATAATGATTGCTAAAAGAACAGCACAATTAACTATAAAAGCAGTTAAGGTAACTGTGAAAGCAACAATAGCAACAGTAAAGGCAATAATTGCTGCAACAAAAGCTATTATTTCTGCAATAGTTGCAGGAGGTTGGGTAGCAGTTGTAATTATTTTAGTAATAGCTTTAATTGGAGGATTTGTAGCTGCAATTTTTAATAGTGATGGGGATGCAGATTATGATACCTCACAAATTCCTAATAGTGAAATAGTATTAGTTGCAAAAGCACAGATAGGAAATGAGGGAGGAGATAAATTTTGGAAATGGTATGGATTTGAAGAACATGTACATTGGTGTGCTTGTTTTGTGAGTTGGTGTGCAAACGAATGTGGTTACATAGATAAAGGTATTATTCCTAAATTTGCAGGGTGTGTTAATGGAATAGAATGGTTTAAAGAAAAAGAACAATGGCACGATAGAGGAGAAAGCTATTATCCAATAGTTGGAGATATAATTTTTTTCGATTGGAAAGATGAAAATGGTAATCAAGATGGGACAAGCGACCATGTTGGAATTGTAACAAGAACAGATATTACAAATAGAAATATTTATACAATAGAGGGAAACACAAGTAACAAATGTGCTGAAAGAATGTACTCTTTTGATGATGTTCAAGTTATGGGGTATGGTAGTCCTAAATATGAATAAAAATAGTATCAAGTAAGGTATATAAAACTTTGCTTGATACTATTTATTTTTTTGCTTTTTTATGATACAATGCAAAAAATCAAGGAGGAATATATGTTAGATAATATAGAAGTTTTATATCATAGCAGTATAAGAATTAACAAAGAAAAAATAATTTATATAGATCCATTTAAAATAGATAGAAATTTTAATGATGCAGATATTATTTTTATAACACACGACCACTATGACCATTATTCTGAAGAAGATATAGATAAGGTTATAAATGAAAACACAACTATTATAATACCAGAAGAATTATTAACAAAACTGTTAAGAAAAGGCATAAATAAAAATGCAATTATTACAGTAGAGCCAAACAAAGAATATGTGGTAAAAGGAATTAAATTTAAAACAATACCAGCATATAATACAAACAAAACATTTCATCCAAAAGGAAACGATTGGGTTGGCTACATTATTACAATAAATAATATTAGATATTATATTGCAGGAGATACAGACATTACAGAAGAAAATAAAAAAGTAAAATGTGATGTTGCTTTTGTTCCAGTTGGAGGAAGATATACAATGGATTTCAAAGAGGCAGCACAATTAATCAACGAAATACAACCTAAAATAGCAATCCCAATTCATTATGGTAGTGTAGTTGGAACAAACCAAGATGCTACAGATTTTGTGAAATTATTGCATCCAAGTATAAAAGGTATAATTTTAATGAAACAATAAATGAAAGAAGGAATGAACAATGCAATTTTCCAATAAAGATATACAACTATTTAATGAAGCAGGAATAAATGTAGAAAATAAGAATTATACAAATGATGAAGTAGAAAGATTTAAAATAAAAGTTACAGATTTTATAATGAGTCAAAGCACAAAAGATATAGAAAAATATAGCAAGAAATTTAGTAGTTTATTATAAGGGATTAGATATGAATAAAGAAGAAATAATAGAATATTGTTTAACATTAGAAAATACATTTAAAGATTGTCCATTTCCAGATGATTTTGAATCTGTTACAATGAAACATTGCAAGAATAAAAAGTGGTTTGCACTAATTATGAATGTCAAAAATAAGTTATATCTTAATGTAAAAACAGATCCAAACTATTCTGATATATTAAGAAATACTTATGATTATATAATACCTGCATATCACATGAATAAGGAACATTGGAATACAATTATTGTAGATGAAAAAGTGGACAAGACATTAGTAAAAGAAATGATAGAACAAAGTTATCAATTAACAAAGTAAAAAGAAAATAGTAATTTGTTGAATGGAGGTAATATAATGAAAAAAGGAAGAATTATTGTGATTACAGGCTCACCGGGGACAGGAAAAACAACAACTGC
>ERZ773229.529-NODE-529-length-32915-cov-9.108764_pt1 | contig 32915 bp, 22 predicted proteins | sample MGYA00580992_ERZ773229 | MGnify/ENA primary metagenome ERZ773229 (study PRJEB29015, sample SAMEA2737795) | human gut metagenome | biome: human gut; feature: human-associated habitat; material: faeces | place: China | collected 2012 ... | reverse complement strand
CCCCAGATCGCTGAGAAGCTGCATCTGCCCCAGATCACCTATGCCGGCGAGATCACCAAGGACGGCAATACCCTGACCGTGAAGCGTATGCTGGAGGACGGCTACATGACCGTGAAGGTCAAGACCCCCTGCATGATCACCTGCATCAAGGAGCTGAATCAGCCCCGTTACCTGTCCGTGGGCGGCGCCTTTGAGGCTTATAGCAAGCCCCTGGTCACCATGACCTACGAGACACTGAAGGATCACCCCCTGATCGATGCTACTACCATCGGCCTGAAGGGCTCCCCCACCAATATTCTGACCTCCTTCACGCCTCCTCAGAAGGGCGCCGGCATGATGCTCGAAGGCGCCGGCAAGGAGACCACCGACAAGCTGGCAGGCATCCTGGCCGCCAAGCACATCATCTAAGGAAGGAGATAAGAAAATGGCTTTTAATAGTGCTGACATCGGCGCCTTCAAAAACGTATGGGTTTTCTGTGAGCAGCGCCAGGGCAAGATGATGCCCACTACTTTTGAACTGATCTCCGAGGGGCGGAAGCTGGCTGACGAGCTGGGCGTAGAGCTCTGCGGCATCCTGCTGGGCGACAATGTGGACGCCATCGCCCCCGAGCTGGGCAACTACGGCGCAGACAAGGTGTATGTGTACAACAGCCCCCTGCTGAAGGACTACACCACCGACGCTTATACCAAGGTCATCTCCGAGGCAGTGGAGGACATCAAGCCCGAGATCCTGCTCTTCGGCGCCTCCAACATCGGCCGTGACCTGGCTCCCCGGTGCGCTGCCCGTCTGCACACCGGCCTGTGCGCCGACTGCACCCACTTGGACATTGATATGCCCATCTACAAGAACTTCCTGAAGGAAGCTTCCACTCTGCCCGCCGAGCGCATCGAGAAGCTGGGTACCGTGAAGATCAACGGTGCTGACCACGATGTGTCCCGCGACATCAAGATGACCCGTCCCGCCTTCGGCGGCCACCTGATGGCTTCCATCTTCTGCCCCCGCTTCCGTCCCGCCATGGCCACTGTGCGCCCCGGCGTTATGAAGAAGCGCGAGTGCAAGAAGGATGTGGAGATTCTGCATCCCGCCTTCAACCTCACCGAGGCCGACATCAAGACCGAGGTTGTGGAGGTCGTGAAGGCTGCCAAGAAGCTGGTTGACCTCATCGGCGCCGACTTCATCGTGTCCGTGGGCCGCGGCATCAGCAAGGATGTCGAGGGCGGCATCAAGCTGGCCGAGGAGCTGGCCGAGGTTCTGGGCGGTGTCGTGGGTTCCTCCCGCGCCTGCGTGGACGCTGGCTGGATCACCGCTGACCACCAGGTGGGTCAGACCGGTAAGACCGTGCATCCCAAGGTTTACATCGCTCTGGGTATCTCCGGCGCTATCCAGCATAAGGCTGGTATGCAGGACAGTGAGTGCATCATCGCTGTGAACAAGAACGAGTCCGCCCCCATCTTTGAGGTGGCTGACTACGGTATCGTGGGTGACCTGTTCAAGGTCGTTCCCGAGCTGATTGAGTCCATCAAGGCCCAGAAGGCCGCTAAGTAAGGCTCTGTTTACCAATTCAAAAAGGGCTGTCCCATTTTGGGACAGCCCTTTCATTGTCTCTGGCGAATAATCTACTTTTTTTCTGCCAAAAGGCCCCAAGTCTGCCGCGCGCATAATTTTATCGCAAGCGGCAAAATTCAATTACTTCTCGCCTGAGAGGAATATTTTTCCACGCACATGTAGCGGTGAAAAATGACTTGAACTTTTTTGCCGCCTGCGGGCGGCAAACTCTGTGCGACCTTTTAGCGTAGCACCCTCTACCTCTCCGTAGGGGGTACCCCGCCCCACCGCCCCACCAAGCTATCCGTAGGTGCGGGGTTCTACCCCGCCCACTGCGAAAAACTCCTTGCAATTGTGTAGGGGCGGACACCGCTGCCCATCTGTCCTCATCCAATCCTCAAAATTGCGTAGGGCGGAGTGATCTTATTCCGTCGCCCCCACAACAAAAACACCCCGAGCCCTCCCTATGGAGGGCCCGGGGGTCATTCTTTTACAGGGACTATCTCACTTCACCAAAATTTTCTTTTTCACCACAAATACGATGCCGGTTACGGACAGCAGCATTACAGCACCCAGCAGCATAAGGCTTGCGCTGTCACCGGTGGCGGGATTAGGCTCCGATGCGGGAGCATCACTGTCGGCATCAGACGCAAATGCGGGGATAGCTTCCGTCTTGGTTGCCTGACACACGGTGCAGGTGTAGGTCTTGACGCCGTCCGCTTCGGTAGTGGCGGTCTTGGTCACAACACCGTCATCCCAGCTGTGGACATCGGACTTGGGCAGGCTCTTGGTCTGAGTCGCATCGCAGAACTTGCAGGTCTGCGTGGCAACGCCTTCGTCCTTGCAGGTGGGAGCCGTGGTCGTCTCCCACTCGCCATAGGTGTGCTCGTGGGACACAACATGCTTGTAGAGCTCCAGGGTCAGGGTGTGTGCCTGCTGAGCCAGGGCGGCGCTCTGCCCGGTGGCGTATGCCTTCGCCTCGTCACCGCTCATTTCGGCCAGAGCGGCCTTCATCTCGGCTGCCTTGTCGTAGCAGAGCTGCTGCATCTTGGCCAGCTCGCTGTGGATCAGGGCATTGTCCTCCGCAGAGCACTGATCGGACAGCGCATAGTTGGACAGGGCATCCACGGTCCAGTAGTAGCCGTTTTCCCAGCCCTCGGGAAGGACGACGTATCCACTGCCCCAGTAGCTGGAGAAAGCATAGGTGCCATAGGGATCGGCCGGGGCTGTATCGGTGGTAGTAGCTTCCTCACCACCAAACTTATAGCCATCGTACATGTCGGTGGTCAGAGAGGGAAAATAGGGGATGGCCACGGAGTACTGGCCGTGCTCCATAGCTAACCACTCGATGGTGCCGGTCTCCGGAGCATCGGCGGATTGGATCTGGAAAATGTGCCACTCCAGGCTGCCGATGTTGGCGATGTCATCCACCTTATAGTAGTCCACCATATCATGAATGCTGATCCTGCCCAGCTTGTTCTGAATGTTCGTATACAGGGAAACAACCTTGCCGTTCTTCACGTTGGAGATGATGAAGTCCTCGGGGGCAATGGTGGAAGCGGACAGGGTATCAGAGGCCAGGAAGTAGTTCAGGCCGTTTACCAGCCGGGTATTGGGGCTCCCGTTTGCATACGCGCAGTAGGATTTATAAACATCGATGGTATTCTCAGTCTCGCTGCCCTCATAGGTGCCGGCCTGCTTGGCCACCTCAATGAGGTTGGCGGAGGAGAGGACGTTGTCCGTGTCATCCAGATCCACCAGGCCGATGGCGCCCATATTGGGGTTCATGGTGATCATATCGGAGCTCAGCTTCACGGCGGTATAGGTGTGGCCGGTGAAGTTCTCTACATACCAGATCTCATTCTGGTCGCCGATAAGCACACCGGAGGGCTCGCCGGCACCAACCGTGTCGAAGATGTTCAGCAGTAGCTCCACGCCTTCCTTGGCGCTGGAGGCCTCGCTGAGGAGGATGGTAGCCATATCACTTTCACAGATGCCAAGGTCCTCCATGGGGTCGGCATTTACCACGGCGCCGTTGGGGCTGAGAGTGACCATGGCGGAGACGGAGACACCCTTTTCGTTGGAGCCGACCTCCTCCATGGGGGTGTGGGGATGGGTCTGGCCGCAATCAGGGCACACACCGGAGGTGTTGTCATCGGAGGTGGCAGTGTAGGCGTAGCTGTCATGGGTGAAGGTGTGGGTGAAGCCGTAGCAGCCCTCGTATACGCTGTCGGCGGCATATTTGCCGTGCTGGTTAACATAGGCAATCTTGTTGTAGCCGTTGCTATAGTCCTCACTTCGCGCCATGAAGGAAGAACCGTCGTCCGTCAGGTCAGAGCCCACATAGACCATGGTGCAGGCCGATGCGCTGATCACGCAGAGCAATAATGTGGCGGTCAGTGCTGCCATAAGGATCCAAAGCTTCTTCATTGTTTTCATTTTTGTTCTCCCTTCCTGTGCTGAACCTCCATGGCGCTGAGGAACGCACGGTTTTATGTGATGATTTGATTATACATAAATATTCACCAATGTCAAGTATATAATGAATAAATATTTATGATAAATACGAATTTAGAATGTATATGCAAAACGAGAGCGTAAGAGGTATCGCTGCTTGTGAAATCCTGCCAAAGCAGAGGGGAGCGCTTCCCGGCTGGGTGGGAATGCACCTTGACGGAGGGGATCTTTTTCGGTATACTACAGAAAAACGGAGGAGGAATTCACGATGGGATTTGTCGCGATGATCGGTCTGATTTTCGGACCCCTTGTCAGCCTGCTGTTTGCGGCGTGGTTTTATGTGCGCTGGCAGAACGAGGAGGACGAGAAGCTGGCGCAGAAAAATAGAAAAGTTTGCTTCCGCGCCCTTATTGCTGCGGGTATATGCCTGGTGGTGTTCGGCGTGCTGAAGCTGATATTCCCCATTGCACCGTGAAAATACAATAAAAAAGCCGCCGGGAGGCGGCTTTTTTGTGTCCGGTTACCCCGGAAGGGGCAACTCTTTTTTTGCCTGCGTCCATAGGTGTAAGATCGAACCACATGAGCAGGGGGGCGGTGCGGCCTCTTTTGCAGGAAAAGGAGGGCTTATGGACGTATATGGGTATATCCGCGTGTCCAGTGTGGACCAGAACGAGGACAGGCAGCTGATCGCACTGCGGGGCAAGGGCGTGGCAATGCGGCACATCTATTTGGACAAGCAGTCGGGAAAGGACTTTCACCGGCCTCAGTACAAGCGGCTGGTGAAGGCATTAAAGCCGGGCGACCTGCTCTATGTGCTGAGCATTGACCGGCTGGGGCGGGACTACAGGGAGATCCAGCAGCAATGGCGGCTGCTGACCAAGGAAAAAGGGGTGGACATCTGCGTGCTGGACATTCCGCTGCTGGACACCAGGCAGGGAAAAGACCTCATGGGCACATTTATAGCCGATCTGGTGCTGCAGATCCTGTCCTTTGTGGCCCAATCAGAGCGGGAAAACATCCGCCGCCGACAGCAGGAGGGCATCGCGGCGGCCAAGGCCCGGGGGGTAAAGTTCGGCCGCCCGCCGCTGCCGCTGCCGGAGAATTTCTATGAGGTCCACCGCCGCTGGCGGAACAAGGAGCTGACCCTGTTTTATAGCGGCGAGTATGGGGCGGCCACCGTTAAAAGGACGCAGACCTATCAGTATTACAAGGAAAATGACATTTGGAATGTTTGCGAATCCGGCGATTGGGAGGTCATGGATGTGCAATGGGACCTGAAGAAATTGCTGGATGAAAAGACGTATGCATGTACATACGATGACGGATCGAGTTACACGGTGACGCTTTCTGACCTGGATCTGAGTGCGATGACGGTTACGGCGACATACAGCTATACCCCGCCTAAGTCAGAACGGGATCAATATCACTATAACAATTATTATGTGAAAAACTTGAACGGAGAGCAGGTAGATAGACTGAGCGGAACGGTGAAATGTCATATCGAAGAACTTGAAAGATATGGTGCTATGAACGGCTACCATATATGGGAAGCGATAGGAAGCCTATGGCTTAATTCAAATTGGTATTATGTAGATCGCGTCAAGGATGTGGGTGTTTGGTTCATTTTTGATAATCCATTAGCAGACAACGGTGGTGTTGGAGTGCTGAGTAATGGCGATTGGTCAGTATCTTGGTAATATAACACCCCCCGGGAATGCGCAGCAGTCCCCGGGGGTGTACTATATAATAGCCCACCTGTCAGCGGGGCGGCGGGGACGCCGCCCCCTACGAATTCTATCGGTAAACAGTGCGTAAGGGCGGACGCCCCAGCCTGCCTGCCACCTGCACCGCACCCCATGTAAAAAACCGTGTCATTGCGAGGGCGCAAAGCGCCCGTGGCAATCCGCATCTCCCGTCCCCCCAAAAAAACCGACCGGCCACAGGGCCGGTCGGTTTCCTATTGAAATGCAAGATCCCTCACTCGAAATCCGGATACCCGTCCTTGAGGCTCTCGTCATAAATGGCGCGCTCGCCGCCGATGAACTTGGGGCGGACCCGGGCGGCCAGGACGATGGCGCTGCCGATATGGCTCTGATCCAGCCGCACGGGGACAGCCACCTTCTTCAGGTGCATGCCGATAAGGGTGCCGCCGATGTCCAGGCCCGCGTCGGCCTTGATCTCCTCCAGCGCCACGGGGTGGCGGAAGCTGTTATAGGCGGCGGTGGCGAAGGAGCTGCCGGCCTTGGGCTGGGGCTTCACATTCACGATCTCCGCGCCCGGCACGGCCTCATGCTCCACGATCAGCGCCCGGTTCAGATGCTCGCAGCACTGGGCGGCGATGTAGATGCCCAGGGGGGCAAAGACACTGTTCAGGCCATTAAAAATGGCCTGGGCGATCTCCGGCGTGGACCAGCTGCCCACACGCTTGCCCACCACCTCACTGGTGCTGCAGCCAATCACAACGATCTGCCCCTGGTGCAGGTGCGCCTGGTCCACCAGCTGCTGGGCAGCCTTGGCCGCCTCACTCTGTACCTGCCAAAACAGATCCTTCTGCTCCAATTCATGCACGGTTCCAGCCATAGAATCTCATCCTTTCCTGTGGGGAAAAACCACTACCCTTAGTGTATCACTGCAGGCCCAGTTTGTCCAGTGCCTTGCTGCGCTTGAGCAGGAAGAAAAGGATCAGACCGATGGCCAGGCCCATAACAGCCTGCACCAGGTTGCCGGGGATGCTGGCGGCGGCGCCGATGCCCTTGCCCAGGAGCAGGGCAGCATAGCCAAAGTAGCCAGCGACCATAATGACCTCGGCAACAATGCCGCTGACCACATAGCCGCCTGCCTTGCGGCCCATGGCCTTGGCCAGAAGTGCTGCGGCAATGGCCATGCAGCCCTTGATGACGAAGGTGCCGGGGGCGTAATGGGCATAGCCGTTGAGCAGGTCCGTGAGCATGGAGCCGATGCCGGCGGAAGCACCGCCCCACCAGGGGCCCAGCAGCCAGCCGGACAGCAGCACGCAGCAGTCACCCAAATTCACATACCCCTGCATGGGGGACGGAATTTGAATGACCATCGTGGCCACATAGGTCAGCGCCGCCATCAGCGCGGCATAGACTAATTTACGGATGCGAAGATCTTTCATACAGGTCACCTCTTGCTTTTTTGTTCTGTCTGTATTATAGTGGGAACTGGATATATTAAAATACCCATAGCGATATTATTCGATAATACCAGATGGAGGGCGACATGCTGACCTATACACTGGAAAAGCAGAAAAAGGAGAGCCTATACGAGCAGCTATACCGCTTTATCCGGGAGGATATTCTCTCCGGGCGGCTGCACTCCGGGGAGAGGCTTCCCTCAAAGCGGACTCTGGCCCAGCACCTGGAGGTGAGCACCATTACGGTGAAAAATGCCTACGAGCAGCTGCAGGCGGAGGGGTATATCCACGCACGGCAGCGCTGCGGCTATTTTGTGTCGGAGGTGGAGCGCCCGCCGGAGAGCCGGCAGACGGCGCGTCCTGCGCAGGCAGGCCGGGAAAGGGAACAGGGGTGGTTTTTGGATTTCGCCTCCGGGACCATGGATCCGGCGTACTTTCCCTTCACCGTTTGGGCCAGGCTTATGCGCCAGACCCTCCTGGAGCAGGACAAGCAACTGCTGCGGGCGGCGCCCTACAACGGGGCCGCGGAGCTGCGGCGGGCCATTGCGGGATATCTGCAGCAGTTTCGGGGGATGCAGGTGGATCCGGAGCAGATCATTGTGGGCGCCGGGACGGAGCTGCTGTATCATCTGCTGATCCAGCTTTTGGGCCGGGACAAGTGCTACGCTGTGGAGGATCCCGGCTACAGCAAGATTGCCGCTATTTATGAGAGCAATCAGGTGCAGGTACAGTACGTCGGCATCGACGAGGCGGGGCTTTCTGCCGCTCAGCTGCGCCGGCACTTGGCTCAGGTGGTGCATATTTCACCTACTCACCACTATCCCACCGGCACGGTGATGCCCATCGGCCGGAGGCAGGAGCTGCTGCGGTGGGCGGCGGAGCAGCCGGAGCGGTATATTCTGGAGGACGACTATGACAGCGAGTTCCGCTTTGTGGGGCGGCCCATCCCGTCCCTGTACTCCACGGACGAGAATGAGCGGGTGGTGTATCTGAACACGTTTTCCAAGACTATTGCGCCGTCCATCCGTATCAGCTATATGATCCTGCCTCCGAAGCTCCTGGAGCGGTACCGGGAGAAGCTGGGGTTTTACGCCTGCACCGTGTCGGGCTTTGAGCAGTATACCCTGGCGAAGTTTTTGGAGCAGGGATATTTTGAGCGGCATTTGGGCCGGATGCGCAACCGATACCGACAGAAGCGTGACCAGGTGATAACGGCATTTTTGCAGGGGCCTTTGGCGGGGCGGGTGAAGATCACCGGCCAGGACGCGGGGCTGCATTTCCTGGCGGAGCTGCAGACAAGCCTGCCGGACGACGTCCTGCAGCACCGGGCGGCGGAAAAGGGGCTAAGGCTCGCCGTGCTGTCGGACTACTATCATGACAAAAAAGGCGCTCGGCAGCACACCCTTGTGGTGAACTATTCGGGGCTGAATCTCCAGCACCTGCCCCGGGCCCTGGAATATCTGGCGGATATTATAAAGGAGGGATCGTAGTGTACGATGAATTGACCAGAAGCGACATTCAGAAAATGCAGGAGGAGATCGACTACCGCGTGCGGGAGCTGCGGCCAAAGCTTATTGAGGATGTGCAGACCGCCCGGGCCTTTGGCGACCTCAGCGAGAACTTTGAATACAAATGTGCCAAGCAGGAGAAAAACCGGAATGATAGCCGCATCCGCTATCTGCAGCGGATGATCAAGACCGCGAAGGTCATTGAGGAGCGGTCCGAAGCAGACACAGCGGGCCTATATGACACGGTGGAGATTTACATGGAAAACACCGGGAAAAGCCGGAAAATCACCCTGGTGACCACCCTGCGGCAGGACGCCTTGAAGGGGCTCATCAGCAAGGAATCCCCTGTGGGCCGGGCGGTGCTGGGCCACAGGGCCGGGGACCGGGTGCAGGTGCAGATGGAAAACGGCAGCACCTACTGGCTGCAGATTCGCAGCGTGGAAAAGGGAAGGGACGACGGATCCATTCCCATCGGCAGCTTTTGACAGGGAGGGATGCATTATGAAAAAACCTTGGGCCATTGTGTCCGGTGGGCGGTTTTCACCCTTGGCGGACATTGAAAAGTGCGGTTATATCATCGCCTGTGACCGGGGCTACGAGTACCTGCACGAGGCCGGGCTGCGGCCGGATCTGCTGGTAGGGGATTTTGACTCCTACACGGGGCCGCTGCCCCGGGATGTACCAAGGCTTGACCTGCCGGTGGAAAAGGACGATACCGACACCATGGCGGCCATTCGCCACGCAGTTACTGTTGGCTGCGGGGAAATATGGCTTTACTGCGCCATGGGAGGGCGGCTTGACCATCTGCTGGGAAACCTGCAGGCGGCAGCCTTTGCCGTAAAGCACGGGGTGTGGGTGCGGATCATCGATCGGGAGACGGAGATACGGGTCTTTACCGGTGGGTGCATCACCGTGCCGGAGCGGGAAGGCTGGTCCCTTTCGGTGCTGGCCCTGTCGGACCGGTGTACCGGGGTGAGCATCCACGGGACCAAATATGAGCTGGAAAATGTCACTGTGGAGAACAGCTTTCCCATCGGTGTGAGTAACCAGTGGCAGGGGGACGCAGAGATTAGCGTAGCGGCCGGCGTGCTGGCGGTGATGGAATCCAAAATGTGAAAAGAATACCGGATTTTCTATGAAAAATCCGGTATTCTTTTCATATTCCGGGAAAAAGGTGGCACAATAGGGATATCTTTATGCGAGGGGATGGAAGCTATGACATCAAAACGCTTGGGGCGGCAGACCGTGCGGCTGGGGAGCCCGGTGAGTGTCCTGTCCTACGCCAACATCGGCGGTAAACAGGAGGCCCAGGGCCCGCTGGCCGGCTATTTCGATGAGCTGAATCAGGACGCCTACTTCGGGCAGAAAAGCTGGGAGAAGGGGGAATCCGCCATGCAGCAGTTCGCCCTACGGCGGGCCATGGAGAAGGGGGGACTTATACCGGAGGACCTGGACTATGTGCTGGCAGGGGATCTGCTGAATCAGTGCATCGGCACCTCCTTTAGCCTTCGGGACTTCAAAATCCCCTTTTATGGCCTCTATGGTGCCTGTTCCACCATGGGCGAAAGCCTGTCCCTGGCGGCTCTGCTTATCGATGGCGGCTTTGCCTCCATCGTGGCCGCTATGACCAGCTCCCATTTCTGCACCGCCGAGCGGCAGTACCGGATGCCTGTGCTCTACGGCAACCAACGCACACCCACGGCCCAGTGGACTGCTACGGCCTCCGGCTGCTGCATCCTGGGCGCCCAAGGGGACGGGCCGTATATTACCCACGTCACCTGCGGGCGCATTGTTGACATGGGCATCAAGGATGCAAACAACATGGGCGCGGCCATGGCCCCGGCAGCTTACGATACCCTCTCGGCGCTCTTTCGAGAGACGGGGACGGGGCCGAAGGACTACGACCTTCTAATCACCGGGGATCTGGGGATGCTGGGCCGCGACATTGTGGTGGATCTTTTCCGGGAGGATGGCTTGGATATGGGAAAGAATTACACAGATTGCGGGCTGCTGCTCTATGATCGGGAAAGGCAGGATATGCATGCCGGGGCCTCCGGCTGCGGATGCTCGGCGGCGGTGCTGAATGGGTATCTGCTGGGAGGCATCCAAGCGGGGCGATGGAAAAAAATTGTTTTCGCTCCTACCGGGGCCTTGCTTTCGCCAACCTCGTCCTTCCAGGGAGAGAGCATCCCCGGCATCTGCCACGCAGTGGTCATCGCTGCGGGAAAGGAGAACTGACATGCAGTATTTACAGGCATTTTTATGCGGCGGCGTGCTGTGCGCCATCGGCCAGCTGCTCATCGACAAGACACAGCTCACCCCGGCCCGGATCCTCACGGGTTATGTGGTAGCGGGGGTGCTGCTCCAGGCGGTGGGCGTGTATCAGTATGTGGTGGATTGGGGCGGAGCCGGAGCCACGGTGCCCCTGACGGGCTTCGGCTATTGCCTGGCTAAGGGGGTAGCCAAGGCTGTGGCCGAGAAGGGGATTTTGGGCGCATTTACCGGCGGACTTACCGCCACGGCGGGTGGCGTTGCGGCGGCTGTGTTTTTCGGCGTGCTCATGGCAATTATCTTCAAACCGAAAGATAAACGTTGACAAATACCCCTTGGGGGTATATAATCGCTGGGTAAAAAAAATACCCCCAGGAGGTATATGGAAATGGATTGTTGCTGCTGTCATCAGAAAACCAAGCACCGCTCTCCGGAGGAGCAGAGAAGCCTGATAAATCGGCTCAGCCGCATTGAGGGGCAGGTCCGGGGCCTGCGGGATATGCTGCAGAAGGATGCCTACTGCACGGATATTTTGGTGCAGGTGTCAGCGGTGAACGCGGCGCTGAACAGCTTCAGCAAGGAGCTGCTGGCCACCCATATCCGCACCTGCGTGGCCGACGGCATCCGCCGGGGGGACGACGAGGTCATTGACGAATTGGTGACCACGCTGCAGAAGCTCATGAAGTAAGGAGGGCTTGCTATGACGAAACAATTTGCCGTGACGGGTATGACCTGCGCGGCCTGCTCAGCTCATGTGGAGCGGGCAGTGGCGCAGCTGCCGGGAGTCCGGTCGGCGGCGGTGAACCTAATGCTGGGACGGCTGAACGCCAGCTATGATGAAAACCAGGTCACATCCCAGCAGATCATTGATGCAGTGATCCGGGCCGGCTACGGCGCCCGGGAAGCGGACGAGAGAGACCTGGCCCCGGATAAGCAGCAGGATGAGGTGGTCCGGCGCATGGGCCGCCGGCTCCTGTGGTCGGTCATATGTCTGGTGCCGCTGTTTTATATCAGTATGGGCCACATGTTGGGCCTGCCGGTACCCGGCGTTTTCCACGAAAATCACCTGACGATGGCGCTGACGGAGCTGGCACTGGTGATCCCCATTCTGATTCTGAACCGGGCCTATTTCACCGTGGGATTTTCCAGGCTGTTTCGGGTCAGCCCCAATATGGATTCTCTGGTGGCCTTGGGTGCAGCGGCGGGTCTGGTGTATAGTCTCATTGAAATGGGCTTGCTCATTGCAGGCCGGATCGAGGGCATGCCGGACCTGTATTTTGAGTCGGCGGGCATGATCCTCACCCTGGTCACCGTGGGCAAATATTTGGAGCAGCGCTCCCGTAAAAAGACCACCGGGGCCATCTCGGCCCTGCTGCGCCTGGCGCCGGACAGCGCCCTGGTGCGCCGGGACGGCCGTGAGGTTACGGTTCCGGCGGAGGAGATCGTGATGGGAGACACCGTCATCGTCCGTCAGGGAGGTAAGATCCCTGTGGATGGCGTGGTGACTGCCGGAGCCGCCTCGGTGGATGAATCCGCCCTCACCGGAGAGAGCTTGCCGGTGGAAAAAGGGGAGGGGGCCACTGTGTCATCGGCAACGGTGGTGCTCTCCGGCTATCTGGAGCTGGAGGCTCGGCGGGTAGGCAGCGATACCACCCTTTCTCAGATCGTGCGGCTCATGGAGGAGGCGGCCTCCTCCAAGGCGCCCATCTCCCGGCTGGCGGACCGCATCAGCGCCGTGTTCGTGCCGGTGGTCATCGGTATTGCTTTGGCGGCGGCGCTGCTGTGGCACTTTGCGGGGGGCCAGGGCATCCGCTTCTGCCTGTCCATTGGTATCGCGGTGCTGGTAATCTCCTGCCCCTGTGCATTGGGCCTGGCGACACCAGTGGCCATTATGGTGGGCACGGGCAAGGCCGCTCAAAGCGGCATCCTCATTAAATCCGCCGAGAGCCTGGAAATGCTGGGCAAGGCCCAAACCGTGGTGCTGGACAAGACTGGCACTGTTACAGAGGGCAGACCCCGGGTCACAGACATTATCTCTATCGGTATCACTGAGGAGGAGCTGCTGCAGGTGGCTGCCTCGGTGGAAAAGCCCTCGGAGCATCCTCTGTCTGTGGCCATTGGCCAGGCCGCGGAGGAGCGGGAGCTGGCGCTATCCCCGGTAACAGATTTCACAGCTGTTCCCGGCGGCATCTGCGCCAACCTGGACGGCGCCGCCATCTATGCCGGAAATCTGGACTACATGACCCGCTGCGTCATAGACACCAGTTCGATTTCCGATACGGCCCAGACCTTGGCCCGGCAGGGGAAAACAGCCCTGTATTTCGCCCGTGAAAGCCGGCTTTTGGGTCTTATCGCCGTGGCGGATGTTGTGAAGCCTGACAGCGCCGCCGCTATAAAGACCCTCCGGGAGACGGGACGGGAGGTAGTGCTGCTCACCGGTGACAACGAGACCACTGCCCAGGCCATTGCCAGGCAGGTGGGCGTTTCCCGGGTGATTGCCCAGGTGCTGCCCACGGATAAAGCGGAATGTGTCGAAAAGCTCCAAAAGGAGGGCCGCTGTACTGTCATGGTGGGTGACGGCATCAATGATGCCCCGGCCCTGGCACGAGCGGATGTGGGCTTGGCTATCGGTGCAGGCACGGATATTGCCATTGAGTCGGCGGATGTGGTACTTATGCGCAGCTCCCTGTGGGATATCGTCACCGCAACGGAGCTGTCCCGGGCCGTTATCCGCAACATACGGGAGAACCTGTTCTGGGCGTTTATCTACAATGCCATCGGCATCCCCGTGGCGGCGGGCATACTGTATCCGGCCCTGGGCCTTACCCTAAACCCCATGATCGCTGCCGCGGCCATGAGTCTCAGCTCCGTGTGTGTGGTGACCAATGCCCTGCGCCTGCGCCTGTGGAAGGGGCCGGTCTGCCCGGTAACAGAAGAAAAAACAACAAAGGAAAATCAAACTGAAAAACAGGAGGAAACCGGTATGAACAGAACTTTGACCATTGAGGGCATGATGTGTGCCCACTGCGCCGCCCATGTGGAGAGCGCGCTGAACGCCCTGCCCGGGGTCAGCACCCATGTGGACTTGGAGAAAAAGACCGCCGCCGTTACAGCGGGTCCGGAGGTCACGGACGATATGCTGCGCAAGGCTGTGAAGGACGCCGGGTACAAGGTTACGGCGATCCGGTGAGCTTGAAAGTAGCGATTGAGAGGATCTAATCCATATAAGCCAATAGAAAACCGGATGCCTGCAGATACAGGCATCCGGTTTTTAGTGTCAAAAAATTACTTGTCCAGTTCTTCATCCAGCCGATCCAGGCTGCAGAGCATCTCCTCAAATCCGGAGAGATCCGTTTCCCGGAGCACATCCCGGGCGGCCTGGAGCTTTTCACCGAAGCTTTGCAGCAGCTTCTCATAGCGGACGCTGTTCTCGCTGCACCAGGCACGCTGCTGGGCCACCAGCTCGTGGATGCGTTGGATGGTCTGGGCCCGGAATTCCTCTGTCCGGCGGTGGGCGCTGATCTCGATATCTGCGATGTGGTCCCGGATCTTAGCGTATTCATCTGCCTGGACCTGCAGCTCGTCGCACCGTGCCTGGGTTTGGCGCAGTGCTTCCTGCGCAGCCCGGTTTTCTTCCTCCAGGCGCTGCACCTGCTGGGTGAGCACCTCGTTTTCCCGGTGGGAATCCTCACAGCTCTTTACCTGTCGGTGCAGGACGGCAAGCTGCCGGATGAGGCCGTCGTTTTGCTGGCGCAGCTCATCGGCGGCGCTGGTCAGCTCCTCCACTTGGGCCTGATTTTCCTTGGTGATCTTCTCAATGTAGGCGACCACATCCTCTCGGTCAAAGCCGCCGAACATCCGCGTTCTGAAATTTGCGCTCATAGCATCCTCCGTTACACCCGGGGCATCTGTCGAAATGCCGCGGAAAATCGCATATCATTTTCTTCTACAATAGCACAAACTTGGCTCTATGACAAGCGAGAAATGCTCTGAAAAAAAACAAGAAGTTTTTTTCAAAAAAAGCTTGCATTTTATATTAGGACGTGGTATTATATTTAAGTCGCAAGAAGTTAAGTATGCGCCGTTAGCTCAGCTGGATAGAGCGTCTGGCTACGGACCAGAAGGCCGGGGGTTCGAATCCCTCACGGCGTGCCAAAAAGACCCGAAACCGTAAGGCTTCGGGTCTTTTTGTTTGCATAAGTTGTTGTTTTCTCCCGCTGCTTTTTTCTGACCCAAACGCTGACCCCAACGGGAGCGGATAGCGGAAAGGTCTATACCGCACGGGAGAGGATGCTCCCCATGGTTTGCGCCGCCTTGAGCTGTGCGTCGGTGGTGACATGGGCATAGGTGTCCAGCGTGAAGCCTGCGGAGTAGTGACCGAGCATCGAGGACACGGTTTTTACATCCACGCCGTTTTGCAGCGCCATCGTTGCGAAGGTGTGGCGCAGGTCATGAAAGCGTATCCGTGGCAGTCCCGCCCGTTTCAGCACCCGCTGGAGCATATGCAGGACGCTGTCCGGTGACATGGGGCCTCCGGTGGGCGATGGAAATACCCATTCGCTGCTTCCCACCTTGTTTTTCTGTGCCTTTAGAACGTCTATCGCGTCTGCCGACAACGGCAGTGTGCGGTAGGCATTTTTTGTTTTCAGCGGAGCTTCCACTACCTTACCGTTTTGCCGGGAAATGGCCCGTTGGATTTTCAGCACGCCACGGTCGAGGTCGATGTCCGTCCATTTCAGTCCCAACATTTCGCCGCGCCGAAGTCCGGTGGCAAGGTCGAGGTAGTAGAGCTCGTACACGCCGCTGTCCCTGGCTTCTTGGAAAAATGCACTGAGTTGGTCGGCGGTCAGGGTTTTCATCTCTTTGTGTTCCACCTTCGGCAAGGCGCAGCCCTGTGTCGGATTGCGGGTTACCAATTTCTGCTCCATGGCGAGGTTGTATGCCGAGCCGATCATCTGGTGGATGTTCCGTACCGTTTTGGGCGCCAGACCTTTCGGTTTCTTTTTCGCTTCGATGCGGTCTACCCGGCCACCGTCCAGCAGATGCTTGTAGAACCGCTGCAAGTCCAGAGAGGTCAGGTCTGCCAGCGGGATGTTGCCGAGTTGCGGCTTGATGTGGTTTTTCAGAAAGCCTTGCGAGGTTTTAAATGTGGACGGGCGCAGTTTGATTTTCGCGTAGTTTTCCAGCCAGACCTCCAGCCATGTCCCCACCGTGTAGGCCTTGGCCCGCCCATAGTCGATGCCCACATTTTCTTCGATGGCTTTTTTCAGTTTTTCTTTTACTTCCGCTTGCGTCTTGCCGAGGACGTTTTTGATGATGGCCTTGCCAGTTTCCGGATCGTGACCGACAGTGTATCTGCCCTCCCAGCGGCCATCCTTTCGTTTGCGGATATTGCCTTCGCCGTTTGCTCGTCGTTTTGGCATAAAATCGACCTCCTTTGTAACGGTACACAATACCGTAAAAGGCAGAGAAAAGCTACTGGAAATCCACAGTATTATCAGAAAGTTATCAATTCCCAGCCGCCGCTTATCTTTGTTTAGGGCGTACCAAGATTTGAGCTGCTACGGAGACTTCCGCCGACTACAACGGTATAAAGCGTACCGATTTTCTATCAAAGCGCCGCCGCAAACCGTTGTGACACGGGGCTTTGCGGTGACTTTTCCCAAATTTAGCGTCAAACCGTTCTGGGAACCTCGAAAAAAGTGTCAATTTTCAAAACCCGCAAACCCTTGCGGCAGCTCGCACTGCGGGCTGCTGTGAAAAGGCATTGGCGCGAAAAGCGCCAATGCCTTTCTCCTGCCCCTTTTTCGGCGCACTGGAAATTGGGCCCAAAACGGGCAAAACTGCCGGGGGGCTATCTTCACCCGCCTGTGTTCCTGCGAGGGCACACAGCGGCTTACGGGGGCAAACACGAAGATTACTGGGGATAGTAGTTCTTGACTTACACATCGAAATCAATGATTCACTGGGTGGTTTTAAGTTGAAGATTTCTGATCGGCCTATTTTGGATAACGCATTCAAGAGGAGCTTTTTTGGGCGAGTGCTTTTACAATGACCGCAATGCTGTTTAATTGTTCACAATTCAGTAGTTTTAAAGAAGAGTTGATTTCTGCAATGGGTTGGGGATATTGAACATCGAGATCAAAAAAGACGCTGGGAGTGATTTCGAGATATTCGCAAATATAGAAAAAGAGCGTCATAGAGGGCAGCGTTTTTCCAGATTCAATATCATTGATATAGCCTGCATTTTGGCCCAGTGAGAGGCTCATTTCTCTTGCGGACACGCCACGCTGTGTGCGGAGAATCGCGAGACGATCCTTGAATGCGTTTTCATACACAAATTCATTCATATAATCACCGCCTTTGACACATTTTATCCGATAAAACCTGACAAAATACTTGATTATATCCGTTATTAAATGTATAATAACGGATATATACCGTGACAAAAAAGATACTATCGGAATAAAACTGGCAAATAAGCTTATGCGTTTTGTAGCGTGCAGTGTCAATGCGGAAGTTACATACAGTGAGGAAGACAATGGCTGACTTTCAATCAGGAAGGGAAATGTTGATACATATTACAAAGATAAAATAAAGGGAACGGTGGAACTGTCGATGGTTAAAGAGGGCGGAGAATGGAAAATTGACGGAATGGGTTTTCCTAAGTTTGACAATAGCATTTAGCTGGATAAGAAGAGAGACATATTCTTCGATGAAAAACTGAAGGGGTGAAGAGGCTTGTGAACAACGCAAAGAATGAAAAACGGTCGCAATCAAGACACATAGCTGTAGTAACGAGGCAGAAAGATAAAGCAATTTTTCTGAAGATAGCTGGGATACTCTTGGCACTGATCGTCTTATCTGGAACAGCATTATGCTTGTTGGAATATTTCAATATCATTAATATACCACTGTTTTCTTCAATATTAGACAGTATTACAAATGCTGATTCGTATGATATTGAGAAGAACATTCCCGAAACAGACACCACGGGTTTTGTTTTCTATCAATCCCCTGAAGAAAATATCTCACAAGACGCCGGTACAGGAGTTGCGTTCATAGATAATGAAGTGCTGGTTACTTTGACTTCCGAAAATTACAGGAGTCAGCTGGAAGGCTACTTGTCAATTATCGGAGGAAGAATTGCCGGAGAAATTCCAGAACTTGCAGAATACCAAATTGTCCTAGAAAAGGATTACAACTATGCGGAAATCCAAAATCTGGTAGGAGATGCAGGTGACGAGAATACACCTTGGTCCTACTATTCTTACAAAGATTATAAAGAGTATTTAAATGGGGACAAAACTAATGAAGCGATGTTCTCTCGTTATAAGAACCGCAAAAAAGAAATACAAGGGCGACTTGAGAGCGGAAATGTCGATGCAAAATATGATATTTTGGGAGCAATTTCTGACGAAAGTGTCCGTAATCGAATTATAATGGTGGGCGCTGCGCAAAATTCGGGAACACACAATGAAGGAGGTTTTTTCGGAATTGGAGGAACAAAAGTACACGATGGTTATACAGTAGCTCCATTTAGTCAATGTGGGGAGATTGTAGATTAAATATAGCAATATACGCTGAAATACACTTTGAAGGTTCAGATATGAACAAAACAGAATTTGTTGCTGCGGTTGCAGAGACTGCCGGCGCAAGTAAGAAAGACGCAGAAAACATCATTAATGCAACCCTCGCACAGATCGAAAAAGTGCTTGTTGCAGGCGACAAGGTACAGTTTGTCGGTTTCGGCACTTTTGAAACCCGTGAGCGTGGAGAGAGAACCGCAAAGAATCCCCGTACCGGCGAGGCGATCACCGTTCCGGCAGCTAAGGCTCCGGCATTTAAAGCAGGCAAGGCTCTCAAGGATGCCGTCAATAAGTAAACAGAATTATAAAGCAAAAGGCACAGTTATCATTTCGATGGCTGTGCCTTTTTGAATATCTATCTTTTATTGCACATTACCGAGGCGCAGAACATACCGTCCTTTACTTCAAAGCGGCAGACACCGCCGTACTGCTCGGCAATGCTTTTTACCGACTGTGTGCCGAGTCCGCGTCCCTTGTGTTTGGTCGAGAGAAATTCATTATCTGTTGTGCGCCGGAGCGTTCCGGTAAAGGTGTTATCGACCGTGACGCAAAGCGTGCTGCCTTTGAGCATTGCTCGAATATCGATTTTCCGGTCATCGCCCGACTCCTCTTTGCAGGCGTCTATGGCATTCTCGATCAGATTACCGAACAGGACGGAAATATCGGTATCCGAAACGAAAATATCGCCGGGGATATCGGCTTGGACAATGTAGTCAATATCATTATCCTTCGCCTGCTGTGCAAAGTAAAGCAGCACGGCATTGGCGGCTGGATTCTCACAAAAACGAATGAGCGATTCATCCGGCAGACTGTCGTTATAGCCATCGAGATATCTAAGCAGTGCGTCAAGTTCTCCCTTGCTCACATATTCGCGTATGAGCGAGATATGATGCCGCACATCGTGTTTGGCACGGCGGGCGTCGGTGATTTTTTCCTGTAGATTCTCATACTGCACCGCCTGCATAGAGAGCTGATGATTTTTCTCTTTCAGCTCCAGCGTTTTGTTCTGCTCCAAAATTAAGCGGGTCACGACATAGTAGATCAGAATCGCTCCCACATTGATGATAAACAAAAACAGAGTGTTCTTCGGACGCAGCGCAATTTCCAGCGCCGAACGGGAAACAACGCTGTATATTGCAAAATACCATACGATATAGAAGGTTGCGGGAATCAACCACAGATACCGCCACTCAAAGCCGGACGGTTCTTTTTCCACTGCCGGAGTGAATACGGACTTCATATAAAGAAAGATCGGCACAGAGAGAAGGATTTCAACAGCAAAGAGCATCAGCGAGAACGACCAGCGGTAGCTCTGCATAGCCAATGCCGGAAACAAAATTCCCTCGAGGCATTTTGCGGAGATTACGGCAAAGTTGGCAAGATTAGAGAGCATCAGCAGCGTGAAAAGCGTTTTGCCAAAGTGCTTCTTCACAGCAAGAAAATAGAAAGCGGCATACAGCGCCGTGCTGAGCGCACTGGCGATTGCGGCATGATTTCCGGGAACAAAGCTGACCCATGCGCCGAGCAGCACCTGAATGACAGACAGCAGTCCGATCAGAATTCCGGTAACGCCTCTTGAAAATCGCAGACTGTGCCGGAACGGATAGAGCGCCAAGGCAAGAAACGGCAGAAAGTTCAGCAGCGAATATACGATGATCTCAATGAACCGATAAACAGGCGGCATTACCGTTTGCCTCCTTTACGCAGCTGCTCAAACAGGAAGGATGAATAGGCATCCGTCACCTCTTTGGCTTTACGGCGGCTGATGGGAATAAGACTGCCGTTGCTCATGGTAAAGGTGTCTGCGTTCTGTGCGTCGACCTCGTGAAAGTTGATGATCAGCCCTTTCGACGGGATAAAGAAATACGGATAGCCGCAAAGCAGCGCTTCGATCTCCGAAAGGTTTGCCCGCAGGATAATATCCTTGCCGTATTTGCAGTGCAGCGTCGTATAATGTGCGGCGTAGTCTGCATAAATGATATCGCGCAGTACGACGCTTTTGCCGTCAGGCAGTTGTATTGTTCGTTCCTTTTCGACTTGGGCAAGATCGATACGGTCAAGCATTGCTTTGACACGCTCCCGGTCAAACGGCTTGTGCAGATAGTAGCAGGCATTTACCTCGTAGCTCTCGCTGGCAAACTCATTGCTTGTGGTGCCGAATGCGATACGGACATCGCTGTCCGTTTTGCGTATTTCTCTTGCCACATCCATGCCGGTGAGCTTGTCCATGAAAATATCCAGTACGATCAACTCAAAAGCATCGGGCTGCCAAGTCCGCAGAAAATCCTCTCCGCTTTTGAAATATGTAAGTTCGGCAGATGAACCGAGCAGTTCTCCAAAATAAGTTTGCAGACATTCATACATCCGTATGTCGTCGTCAACGATTGCGATTCTCAAAACCAAAACTCCTCTTTATGCTATACGGTCGGGTACTACTCAACTGCATTTATTATACCACACAATTGTGAAAAAACAAAGCGTCAATCCCTAAATGATTACCGCTTGAGTCCTTTTTTGACCGCTTGCGCCAAACCGATTGCGGAAATTCCCGACATCAGTTATGATATCTATGTATAAGTATGCCTGTGAAGGAGGTGCCATATGAGGTTGATTCTATACGGAACAAAAACGGACAGAGATGAGTTTATGTGCTCTGTCACCGCCTTGCCGGACCTACGTTACCGTAAAATGCAGATAACAGGCTATCTGGATTATGACAGCTTTATCACAGGACTCGGAGAAAGCCCGCCGGACTGCATCGTGATAGCGATGGACGGCGCAGACGGCATGGAGGGCGTGATCGCCGCCAAAAGCGTCTGCAAAAACGTCCCGGTGCTGTGGTTTTCGAATGATAACGGATTCGGCGCGCAGTCCTACAGGCTCGGCTGTGCGTATTTTCATAAAAAGCCTGTTTCCCCGCAGATCCTCTCTGCGGCGATTGCAAGATGCGTGTAAAGGAGTAACGAGATGAACACAAACATGACACTGGAAAAGCGGATACTTTCCGTGCTGCTGACGGTCATCATGGTATTTTCCATGGTGCCGCTGTCGGTATTTGCTGCGGACAGCAATCAGGCGTCTGTTACCGTAAACGAAACGGTGACAGAGTATGCCACCATTCAGGAGGCATTTGACGCAGCGAAGAAGCTTACCGACCCCTGCACGGTCAAGGTGCTGCAAAGCTTTAAGGGCAGCATGGTCCTTGGGGTAACCTTTACCGCCGAGGATAACTGCGATATTACGCTTGATGTAAACGGCTTTGATATGTATAACCGCAACACCAGAGATCAGGCGTCGGCAAGCATGTTTACCTTTGAAAAGGGCACAAACGCCCACCTGACCGTGGTAAATAACTCCGAAAACAGGGAAACCCTCGGCGGTATTTTCTACTATCCGAACGGTACCGATATCTCCAACAGCGTGTTTTATATGGAGGGCGGAACGCTCACCATCGAGGATGTCGGCGGCGACGGTATCAAGAACAAAACATCTAACTACGACAAGATCTCGGGCAGTATCGTGTATCTTGACGGCGGAGATGTTATTATAAACGGCAGCAAGTTCGGAGAGGAAAACAACATTGTGCCCCTTTATGTAAAGAGCGGCAATCTGACCGTTAACGGCGGCAAGTTTATCTCCCAGCAGGGCAATGCTTTGCGTATAGCAGAGGGATTCGACGGCAAGGTCAACCTGTCGGGCGGCAGGTTTTCCAGCACCTTTACAAGCTCTAAGATGGATGAAAAGGGGAACTTCGTTCAGGTTTACAGCATTCCCAGCATTCTGCGTGAGGACGGCGGCAAGGTAGACGATCTGCTTGCAAAGGGCTATGTATACCAAAAGAATGCCGATGATGAAAAAAATTCTGAGTCGGCACTTTACCGTGAGATTTCGGTTGTACCGGAACCCGGCGTGAAATACATCGCGGCGGACGGTACCGAGCAGAGCTGTACGGAGTATACCGAGCTTACCGAGTCTACCGATGGATCCACAGGGTTGAATGGTTGGTACGTTGTCAAGGGAACCGTCAATAAGGAAGGCCTTATCGGTATTGCCGGAGGCAAAACCTTGAACCTGATCCTTTGTGAAGGAGCAACACTCAACCTGCAAAAAACCTTGTATTTGATGGGTGGCGCAACGCTTAATATTTACGGGCAAAACGGCGGTACCGGTACACTGATTGTCAAAGGAACAGCCGGTGTTCGTCAACCCGGCATCGGTATTATGCATAATACTGCCGGCGGCAGCGCCAGCGTAAATATTTACGGCGGTACCGTCACCGCACAAACGGATAACGGCGCGCAGCCTATCGGTACAAACCCTGAACTTATGCCCTACGGCAAGGTTACTGTTACCATTGCTAAAGGCTTGAAATGTGTTAAGACCGACGACCAAAATACGGCGTATGCCTACGATAATACCGACGGTACGTCGATAACCATTACCAAATGCACCGAGCATAAATGGTCATACACAAACATAACAAACGATACCCACGACCGGACCTGCGACCTTTGCGGTACAGCAGAAACCGGTGTTGCACATACAACGGCAAGATATCAATACATCCGTGCAGACATACACCGCCTGATTTGCGCTTGCGGGAAAGGATACAGCACGGAATATCACACTTATACCTATGCCCCCAACAGCGACGGCTTGACCCACACGGCAACATGTAAATGCGAATATTCGGTAGACGATATTGCACATACCTATAAAGGCGAAGACGAAATTTGCATCTGCGGTGCGGTTCATTCGGCAACATACGACGGAAAGAAATATGCATCACTGCAAAGCGCCATTGACGCCGCCGCACCTGTCGGCGGTACGGTAACCCTTGCGCGGCAGGTAAATGAAAATGTTGTCAGCACCGACGGTACGGTCACAATTGACCTGGGCGGTAACATATGGAGTGGCTATATTGATGATTGGGGGAGCATTGTTCCTCTGACCGTAAATGGCGGCAGCGTTACCTTGAAAAACGGAAATCTCTTCCAGTGGTGGTCCAGCTCCAGCGCCCGAACCGGCATTGAGATAAACGACGGCAGTGTGACGATAGAGGAAGATGTCCGTGTCAGGGGCGGTATACCTGAAGGGGACGTTTTGTCTCCTTCTATTACACTGAACGGCGGCACCCTTATCCTGAAAGAGGGCGCGGTTCTGCTGAGCGGCTTGCAGGTGCCGGAGGGCAAGGTACTTGCGGACTATCTGCCCGAGGGAACGGCCTTTGTAAAGTGCAGTTATGATAACAGCAGTGACACCGTGACCGTTTCCGACCCGCAGGAGTTTGTTTCCGATGTGTATTCGACAAACCGGAGCACCGAGGGAATGATGATCGTTTCCCATACCCACGATTTTGGTGGCGGCACGGCCTGCCCCTGCGGCTTCAACTGTGACCACAGCGTGGTGGACAGTGCTACGGGTAAGTGTGAAAACTGCGGCACGCAGATCTATGTTGCCTCCCTTGTCAAAGCGGACGGTACAGTAACAAATTACGAAGCCTTTGACGACGCATGGATTGCGGCAGTCTCAAACGAAGGCTCAACGCTGAAACTGCTCTGTGATATAACTCTTAACAAGGCGGAAAACGGTATTATTGCGCAGTCCGGCAAATTTACCCTTGATCTCAACGGCAAAACCGTCAGCGGTGAAATTACAAATCAGTTGCTTACCGTCAGCGGTACGGCAGATATCACTATCCGAAACGGAAAATTGGTAAATACCTTCAGCAAAGACAGCTCGGATATAAACCAGACATGTGCCAACGCTTTGGCAATTGACGGCGGAACTGTAACCTTGGACGTGGTAGAACTAACTGCCGGTCATGGATTTAAAGGCGCCCGTTCCTGTGCGGCTTATATTTTCAGCGGAAGCCTTACGGTGGTAAACGGGACCTTTACAGGACAGTTCGGCGTGGCTGATGTGTTTGGAGTGCATCCTTCGGTAAAAATCACATCGGCAACTCTGCATGACGGAATTTACTATGATCGTACAGGTATCACCGCCATTGATTATGCAGGGCTGAAAGCGCTTTTTGCCGACGGAAGTATGCTCTTTGATAAGGACGGAAAGTATATTGATGTCGAAGATGAAGCATATTGGCGGATTGACGGAGAGGGAGAAAACACGTATGTCTCCTTTGGCTACAGTGAAGAATGCGTTATCAAGCCGCACACCCACGATACATATGTTGACGGCAAATGCGCAGAGTGCGATTACGCCTGCCCTCATGACAGCGGCAAAAACGACCGCGAGGCAAGCTATTTCGAAAAGGCGATCTGCTCTGTCTGCCACGCTGAGTACGGCAATTATGCAAAGGACACTAATAAGCCTACAGGTAGAATTGAAATTAAAGAGCGCACATGGTGGGAAAGCTTTATCCATGCGATAACCTTCGGTTTGTTTTATAAGGAAAAGGTTACAGTGGAAATCACTGCTAGTGACGACAGCTACAGTCAGGCAGGATATGATGAAACAAAGCATGCGGTAAAGATTGAATACCTTATCAGCAATACCGAGCTGAGTTTGGAGACAGTTAAGAACTCAGCCTTTACGGAATACAAAGGTGAAATTGACATTTCCGATGACAGCCGTTATGTAGTTTATGCAAGACTTAATGATTTTGCAGGAAATGAAGAATATATTTCTACCGACGGCTTTGTAATAGATACAACACCGCCTGTTATAGAAGTAGACGCTGATGGTCAGAGTAAACAATATTCAAACGGTCAGCGCGCGGAGGTCTGCGGCGGCGCACAAATCAAATTTATCGATGATAATTTTGACACAGCATATAGAACCATAGACGGAGTAAAGGATAAGATATGGAGCAGTCCTTTTCTTGTGGCTGCTTCGGATACCGATCGCACCGAACGGTGGATCACATTTGAGGTGCACGACAAGGCCGGCAATATTTCGACGGTTGAGGTCTATGTGCACAAGGACCATTCCTTTGACGAGGAGACCGGCGTATGCGCATACTGCGGATATCAGGCTGCCGTATTGATCAAATGCAGCAATGATAATAACGAGGAAGAGTTTGTATCAGGCGGCGGCTTGGATGAGACAATGCGTAAAGCTGATGAGAATAGATTCGACCGATTCTACCTGAAGCTTTACGGAAATGTTGAAAAAAAGGCCGGAGTCGGGACGTATGGCAGTACAAGCAAAAAATGGACATTTGATTTGAACGGCTACACAATTTCTAATCCTCCGAGTGTTGACCCGAATCCCGTGGCTGCCCTATTCTATGTCGCGGGCGATATCACGTTCGTAGGCAATGGTGGTATGAATGCGGATGTCATGGTGGACGGAGGTCAGCTGACGATCGACGGCGAATGCTCCTTCCAAAAGCTGGAACATAAGCGCGGCACACTGACGGTCAACGCCGGTTCCTTTGAATCGCTTATCATTTCCAAACTTGATGTGAATTGGTCATACACAAGAGAAACTGCGCTTTGCGGTGGACATTACGGCGAGGTAAAGATCGTCGATATCGAAGGACTTACCTGTGCCGATCTGCTCGCCAGGGGCTACCGCTTTGAAGGTCTGACTCTTGAGCAGGCAAAGGTAACGGAGCTGAAAGATGCCACCATCGTTGCCTGCGATCATGCAGATATCGGTAGTGACGGCATCTGCCCCGACTGCGGAATGGAGTTTTTCCTCTCTGTTGAAGCAAGCGGAACAACAAAATTGTTTGAAACATTTGAAAGCGCTATCCGCTATGCCGAGCAGAACGACGGCAGCACGGTAAAGCTCCTGCAGGATATTACGCTGTGTAGGGAGAATGTCGGCTCACTGATTTCTAACTACTATATTTACCTTAAAACCGGTACCTACACGCTCGATCTTGCAGGGAAAGCGCTGACCATAGGAGACGGAGCGGAATCACTACAGGGACTCTCGGTGACCGGCGGCTGTAACCTGACCGTTACCGATACGGTCGGCGATGGAAAAATCAAGAGCAGCAGATGGGGCGAGATTTTTGAAGTTCGTTCCGGCAGCCACCTGACGATTGAGCGCGGCGACTATACCGACCTTTCAAAGGTTTCGGCTGATGGTCCCGACAGCCTGACGATCAAGGGCGGTAAGTTTAACTGTGTCGCAAGCAAGGAAGGCAGCGATTCCGTATCTCCGCTGACCTACCTCGCCGACGGCTGTGCATTCATGCTGAGCAGCGGCGAGTATGCGAGCGAGAAGGATGTAGAGAGTCAATACATCTCGGGAAGGGGCACAACCTATTGGATCAAAGGCGTCACCGTCGTGTCCGCTCCGCTGATCTTCCATAGCCAGCCTCGCAACAAGGTCTACTATCTCACTACGCCGAATTACGAAAAGTGGGCTTCTTTTGCGGTTGAATACAGCGGCGGTTATCCGCCCAAGGGCGACATCACCGTTACGGGTGAAAAGACAGACGGAACGGTCGTGTATACAAACACGGTCAAGCCTACGAGGATTTTCGTGGATGCCATTAACCTGTGGGAGTTCACTACGGCGGATTCGGGACAGTACCGTATTAAGCTGGAATACAACGGCTATGTGCTCTATTCAAATACTTTTACAATCACTATGGCAGTGTGCGAGCACCCGGGCTATGACGAGTATAACAAGTGCTCCCAGTGCGGCTGCGACCTTGCGGCGGCTATTGTAAAAGACGGCAAAACGAGCGGATATGTGACCTTTGCGGACGCTCTTGCGGCGGCGCAGACCGACGCGAACAAGGGCTGCACGCTGAAGCTGCTGGCTGATGTAAACGAAAAGGTGGCGGTCAAGGCCGGCGAGTTCACGCTGGATGCGACCGACCGCAAAATAAACGGTGCGCTGAATGTGGCTAAAGGCGCTGACCTTACCGTCGGCGGCGGCGAGATCACCGGAAATGTCATTTGCGCCAAGGGCGGCAAGCTGACGGCGTTCGGAACTCACTTTGCAGGCACGATCAATTGCGTTGGCGAAGGGGATCTCAGAAACTGCAAGCTCGCCGGTGCTGTTACGGGTAAAAGCAGCTTAAAGCTTAATTCCTGTGAAATACCGGGTAATCTTTCAATCAGCGGCAACGCCGAGGCGGAAAAGTGTACCGTCAGAGGAACGGTTACCGTAAACAACGGCGGAAGCCTTAAATCGACAGGCGGTACTTACAAAAATACCGTCAATGTGAAGTCGGGCGGAACGCTTGAAATTGTGAGCGGCACATTTGACAAAAAGCTCACGGCAGAGTCGGGCAGTAAGCTTATCGTTTCCGGCGGCTCATATGCCGAGGTCGGAGCTGAAAATAATGTTGATTTCACTCTAAGCGGCGGCGAATTTACCAATATCACCGTTAACGGTCAGCATCTTATCGACTGTCTTGCGGAGGGTAAGGCTTTTGAGGATATGAATAACAGCTTTATCATCGACGGCCGTGTGGGCATCGCCGGGGATGTTAAGGTCGTAGACCACACTCATACCTGCATATGGAAAACCTCCACTCACGAAAAGCTCTGCGGCTGCGGTTATGTGGAGGCTGTCGATACCGAAGCACCGGTCATTTCCGGTATTGATCCGGAGAATAATCACTACGGCTCGCTGGAGTTCACCGTTACCGATGCCAACGACTTCACCGTGTGGATGGACGATGAGGAGATCACGCTTGTAAACGGGAAATATACCATGGAGCCGGACAACGAGACGCATTTGATCACAGCGACCGACATTGCAGGCAACACGGTCAGCTTCCGCTTCGGGATCTTTAAGACCTATCATGTCACGCTGCCCACCGGCGTAGGCTATATAATCCATTCGCGTGAGTCCACTGTCAGACACGGTGACAGCTATGACTTTATTGTGGAGTTCAACAATGGCTATTCCAGGACCGAGGACTTTAAGGTACTTGTGAACGGTAATAAACTTGACGAGTGGGACTCTGATGCAAACAGCGCTTCCTTTGCGATTCGAAATGTAAGCGAAAACCTCGTTATTACCGTTGAGGGCGTTGCGGATATTACCGCACCCGAGGTAGAGGTCAGCATTCGCGGAAACAGCTTCAAGGAATTCCTGAACCGAATCACCTTCGGGCTGTTCTTCAAGCAGACGCAGACGGTGGAAGTGAAGGCTCACGATTTCGGCAGCGGTATCAAAAAGGTCGAATACCTCCTGTCCGAAACCGCATTTGCCGATAAGGACGCCATTACAGGCTCTTGGACTGAGCTTGATCTCAATGATGCATTTAAGGCATATTTCAGCATTGAGCCGAGCCAAAAGACGTTCGTCTATGTCCGTGTGACGGACATGAGCGACAACATCACCGTTGTCAACACCGACGGCATGGTGGTTTACACCGATGCCGAGGCGGTCACCGGGGCACAGACCTTTACAAAGACTACCGATTCCGATGTGGTTTACAAGCTGAATCTGAACGGTAACTTCGTTGCTAAGGTTTATAACGGTACAGAGGAAATCGGTGCTGGCTCAGACTATGCCTTATTTGCCAGCGGCATGCTTATGCTGAAAAACAGCTATCTTCGCACATTGGCAGCAGGCGAATATACTATCCGCCTGACAATCAAGCCGATGGGTGAAAATTATGCGGACAACTCCGGCAATGATGCTCCTGCAGATGTTGTTTTGAAGCTGACCGTCGAAAAGAAGGCTCCGACGCTCGACCATACGCCGAGCGACGGAAAGATTTATGACGGAAAGCCGATAGGCAAGCCGACCCTCAATACCGATTCCGACGGAGCTCTGACATTTGAATACAAGAGAGCGGATGAGGAAGATACGGCATATACGACCGAAGCACCGAAGAATGTCGGAAAGTATACGATCCGTATCACCACAGCCGAGACAGATACCTTCAAGGCGGCTTCCTCAACGATGGAATTTGAGATTCAGCCGAAAGAGGTTACGATCTCTGATGTCAAGGTTGCTGATAAGACCTATGACGGTACGACGAATGCGACCATTACAAATGCAGGAACACTGTCGGTAAACTATGACGGAGATAACCTCGCAATCGTAATCGGAAAGGCAGCCTACGACAACAAGAATGTCGGTACCGATAAGGCGGTATCCTTTACCGGATTTGAGCTTTCCGGCTCGGCGGCAGGCAACTACAAGCTGATCACACAGCCGGCAGACACAACCGCCGACATTACTGCCAAGGAGATCACGATTAACGGTGCGACCGTGGAAGGCTCCAAGGTTTATGACGGCACGATCGAAGCAAAGATCACAAATGCAGGAACGCTGTCCGACAACTACGACGGCGAAAACCTTACGATCGTAACCGGTTCGGCAGCCTACGACAACAAAAATGTCGGCACGGGCAAAACGGTAGCCTTTACCGGATTTGCGCTTGCGGGCGATGCGGCAGCAAACTATAAGCTGATTGCACAGCCTACAGATACAACCGCTGATATCACTGTCAAGGAAATCACCATTAGCAGAGCAGCGGTTGAGGCAAGCAGAATCTATAACGGCACGACCGACGCAAAGATCACAAACGAAGGTACACCGTCTGTAAACTATGACAGCGAAAACCTCAAGGTTGTAGCTGGTAAGGCAGCCTACGACAATAAGAATGTCGGCAAGGGCAAGACGGTAATGTTCACCGGCTTTGCGCTTGAAGGTGATGCTGCGGCAAACTATAAGCTGACTGCACAGCCCGAGGCTGTAACTGCGGATATCACGGTCAAGGAAATCAAGATTGTGGATGCAGTTGTTGAAACCTCCAAGATCTATGACGGCAGCACCGATGCCAAGATTACGGAAAAGGGCACATTCGACGGACTGATTGACGGCGACAAGGTTGATATCGTCACCGGTAAGGCTGCCTATGACGACAAGAATGTCGGCAACGGCAAGACGGTCGCGTTCTACGATTTTGCCCTTTCCGGAGATGATGCGGCAAACTATGTGCTGGCGGCACAGCCTGCAAACACCACGGCAAGTATTTCTGCCAAGGAGCTGACAATTGCCGACCTCAAGGTCAAGGATAAGCAGTATGACGGCAAAAACACCGCCGCAATCGACGGAACGCCTACGCTTGTGGGCGTGGTCGACGGCGATGTGCTGACGCTCATAAACGGTGTTCCGACCTTTGACAGTGTAAAGATCGGTAAAAACATTGCTATCAGCTTCACCGCATTTACCCTTTCCGGCGACAGCGTGACTGTCGGCAACTACACGCTCACACAGCCGAGCGGCATTACGGCAAATATCGTCGAGTATGTGGCTGACGGCAGCGAATACGGCGTGAACTCCCATGACTGGATCAACACCGACTTTGTCATCACGGCAAAGGAGGGCTACAAGCTCAGCCTGACCGACACGGCAAACGGCGAGTGGGTGGATTCCCTTACCGCATCGGATGAAACCGGTAACGGCAAATTGACCTTCTTCGTGAAGAATACCGAAACCGGCGTCACTTCTGCGGCAGTCACCGAGAACTACAAGATCGACAAGACCGCGCCGACCGGTGAGGTTAAGCTCAACGAGCGCACGGCGTTCCAGAAGTTTATCAACACGATCACTTTCGGTCTGTTCTTCAAGGACGATGTCCATGTCAAGCTGACGGCGACGGATGAGGCTTCCGGTGTGAAGTCCGTGATGTACTTCAAATCCGACAGAATCCTCACGGATGAAGAGGTTCGCGCAATCACCGACTGGACAGATAACAGCGACTTTGACATTGAGGCAAAGGATATGGATAAGTTCGTTATCTATGTCCGCATCGAGGACAACGCCGGAAATGTCACCCTCATCGGCTCGGACGGTGCGACCTTTGATACCACTGCACCCGAGATCGTCGGTGTCGAGAATGACAAGACCTACTATGTGACCAAAAAGGTCGCGATCGACGACGAAAACCTTGCATCGGTCACGCTGAACGGTGAGACCGTCGAAGATGTATTCACTCTTGTCGGCGACAAGGATGCTACCTATGTTATCCGCACAGAGGATAAGGCGGGCAATGTGACCGAATACACGGTCTACATGAAGCCGATCTCGTCCATCACCGATGCTATCTCCGCCATCACGGCAGATAATGTCAAGTCAAGCGACGCAGAGACAATATCCTCTGTCGAAAGACAAATCCTCGACATCGCCGAGGCGTTTGACGACGGCGAATCTACCGAAGACGAATGGAACAAGCTGACCGCGGCGGCTGCAAAGTGCAAGGATCTGAATAAGCGTATCGCAGAGGTTGCAGACGAAATCACACGCCTGACCGACGCTGTGACCGCTTACGATATCGACAAGGTGACGAGCGCCGACAAGGCGGACATTGAGAAGCTGATCTCCGACATTGACACGCTGCTTGACGGCGACAACCTGACGGAATCAGAGAGAGCCGCTCTTGAAGCTCTGAAGGGCACAGCTCGTGCGCTCCTTGACCGCATTGCTGCGGCGAAGGACGCTGCCGAGGCCGATGAGATCAAGGCGGTTGACGGTATCACCAAGGACAATGTGAAGCTTGAAGACAAGGAAGCCCTTGAGACAGCGGAAAAAGCTCTGGAAGGTGCTCTGCGTGACTTTGACGGCAACTATACCGACAAAGAGCAAGAAGACCTTGAAACAAGGCTCGAAACCGTGAAAGCGGCGCTTGCGGCTATCGGCAATGCCGAAAAGGCGGCTGAGGAGATCGGCAAGCTCCCCTCGGCAGACGACGCAAAACTCAGCGACAAGAGCGAGCTTGACCGCGTAAAGAAGCTCCTTGAAGGGCTTACCGAGAACGAGAAAGCTATGCTCGGCAAGGACGCTTTGGGTAAGGTTGATGCTTTGGCTGAAAAGATTCAGAAGCTGACGGAAAAGGCCAACTCTCCCAAGACCGGAGACACAAGTAATATGGCTCTTTGGATCGCCCTGCTCTTCATCAGCGGCGGCATTGTGACCGGAACTACGGTCGTAAGCAAAAAGAAAAAGCGCTCCGTGAAATAACGGACGGCGGGACAGTCAATTGATTTGCGGCTGTCCCGCTTTTTTTACATCTTTTCTCGAACAGTTCTTGAATTCGTCACAATTCTATGTTATACTAATCGTAACCGAACGGTCGGTACTTATAAAGGAGCGAAGCAACATGAAAACAACCGAGCAACAGCACAACGCACGCAAGCGCGAAATGATGGAAAAGTGCTTTGAGTGTTATGCTGAAAACGGGCTGACGGGCACGGGGATCAAAGCGTTGGCCGACGCGTGCGGATGCACAAAGGCAAATCTTTATTCGTATTTTAAAAACCTTGATGAACTGATCATCGAGTCAACGGCATACTGTATGGAAAAGGTCGAGGACGACTTTATGGAGATGGCGCCCACCGACCCCAAGGATGTTGTCCGGTTTGTGAAAGAGGTTCCGTATTGGACGGCAAAAAAGCACGGCAAAAAATATCGCCTGATGTATCAGATCTATACGC
>ERZ773229.526-NODE-526-length-32965-cov-4.302005_pt1 | contig 32965 bp, 61 predicted proteins | sample MGYA00580992_ERZ773229 | MGnify/ENA primary metagenome ERZ773229 (study PRJEB29015, sample SAMEA2737795) | human gut metagenome | biome: human gut; feature: human-associated habitat; material: faeces | place: China | collected 2012 ... | reverse complement strand
GTTTTAGACATCCTTTGCCCTAAAAAAATGCCGGGGGGGGGTATCCCTGTTAACCCTCTAACTTCCACCTATTAACCCCTCGAACGCATTCTTTTGTGTATTTCGGAATGGCATTCGTCGCACAAGCTCATCAAATTATCATAATCAAAGGCTAACGCCTTTCTTGCTTCGGGATCATCCACGGACATAAATGACTGGATATGGTGTACGTCATCAGCCATCTTTGTTATCCCTTTCTTTTCGCACACCTCACACAGGGGATTATCCCTTAGCTTGACAAGTCTTAACCTCTTCCACCTGGCAGTATTATACACCGCCATCCTTTCTTTCCTGGTGTAGCTGTTATCGCTCTTCTTCTTTGGCTTGTAAATTGTCGGCATACTCTTCCAGTTTTAAAGTGTGATGATCCTGTTTTATCTCGCTTATAACGGCTCTTATCCTCGCCCTGATCTTCTCCATTATGTCTTCGTCTGTCACCAGCTTTTGAAAACCGTTATCCTGCAATATCAGCGTGATAGCGTTGTGAAACATATCTGCGCTATCCATTGACAGGTATAACATACCGCTGTCCGTCCTGAACTCACCCATAAGGGCAAGATAATATCTTGCGATCAGTTCTTTTGTCCGGACACCGCAATCACCCTCTCGCGTCATGTTTGTCCTTGCCATATAACTCAATTATTTTATACGATACATATAGTTTTTTGCCCAACCTGATAGATGGCACAGCACGACGCACAACCATTTTTCGCATGGCATCCCTGCTAATGCCTAATGTCTTACAGATGACGCCGATCTCAAAGTAACCGTCTTTAGCGTCAATCCTGCGTGCTGCACCGACGGATAGCGGGGATAACAGGTTGCCGTCGGTGTCATATACTTCGGACAGCAGCCGTGATATGCCAAACTTGACTATGGACGAAACAGGCACGCCGGAAACCCTTGCTAACTCTTCCATTCTTAACCTGTCGTTAGAGTCTACCCTGATCGAAAATATATCCGTTTTTTTCATTTTCCTTGTCCGGCAAAATCAATTAAATCGCTATCCTACAATTCGTTTCGTGTCCGCGTTTAACTATAGTTAAATTATCAAAACGACAAATACCGCAACCATGAAACTGACACAAAGTTATTTAGAATCAGTCTAAATAACAAATTGTTTAATGCTAAAATACAAGCAATTATACATTTTATACATTTTATATTTCATCATTTACACTTAAACAATATCACTACTGCTGTAGGGTTACAAATCGGGATACCCTGCAACGTTAAACACTTAAACAGTGTTAAATATTCACTTTCCCCGAAAAATATTTGAATGCAAATTTGCAGTCAAAGAAAAAAGTCGTATCTTTGTAGTGTAATCAAAAAAACAAAGAAGTGGGGGCAACACGGTAAAAACTGCGGAAATTAAAATGTGGTTTACAGCTATTTATTCTACAAAATTGATCAAAAACATCCATTATTCATTTAAAGCAAACGGAGCGGAAGAAGCCATATCTTTCGCAAAGCATAAATTTGCAAATTTTCCAGAAATAAAGATTCTTCAAAATGAAGAAGACGGAAAGGCAGATGAAGGAAAGCTTATCTTTTTGAACGGTACATGCGAGTAAAATGTTATTCAGTCCGGTTGAGTAGTCTCGACCGGATTTCTTCAAAGGCTTTCAAAGCTAAAGCCTTTGATGGAAGCAGTGATATAATACCAGCGTCACAGGTGTACGGAGTGGATTTCGGTGTGGTTAAATCAGATGCCTATTGGATAAGCGAATGGATTTTGGAGAAAAAAAGTATCCAGTACAGCCGAAAAAAGGAAGCTTGGTTTGATTCAAATACAAAAGAAATGATCCCAACCTACACGATAGAGAAGCACTGTCCTGAAACAATTAACCCGGTAGAAAAAAATGAAATCGATGAACTCAAAACAGATTGATGCTAAACAGCATCTTAACGGCTGGAAGGTGGGCGCACTGTTCATGGAAGCGGGTACAGGAAAGACACGTGTGGCGTTAAGCATCGTGAATGATTCGCCATGCGACAAGGTATTTTGGGTATGTCCGCTCCGAACCATCGAAAACACAAAAGAAGAGGTGAATAAATGGGGAGGTTTCCGTATTTCAGCTGCCTATTACGGCATTGAGAGCATACAATCTTCAGACCGTATCTATTCCGCATTGGTAGAAGAACTGAAATCATGTGAGAATCCGTTTGTAGTGGTGGACGAAAGTCTGAAAATAAAGAATGTGGAATCAAAGCGCACCGAACGAATTTTATCCATCGGAAAGATGGTGGAATACAAGCTGATTTTGAACGGAACGGTTCTGAGCCGTAACTTGCTCGACCTTTGGCCGCAGATGGAATTCCTTTCTCCGCTTATTCTGAAAATGACGCATCAGGAGTACAAAAACACATTTTGCGAATATACAAAGATAACAAAGCGTGTGCATAACCGGCAATACTCAAAAGAATTTATCACCGGTTGTGCAAATATTGACTATCTGTATTCATTGATAAGGCATTATGTCTACAAGTGTGACCTATCTCTGAATGTGTCACAATGCTACCATATGGTTTACTACACCATCGATGAAACGGAGAGGTCAGAATATAACCGGATAAAAAACGAATTTCTAAGCGATGAAATGCTGGAATGGCGTAATAACAACATATTTCTGGAAATGACACAGAAAATGCAACACGCCTACTGCATATCGGAAGATAAATTCAAGAAGGTAGACGAACTATTCAGCATAATACGGGAAGAAGACACCATCATATTCTGCAAATATATATCCAGTAGGGAATCGTGCATGGAGAGATACCCGAAAGCGTGTGTGCTTAGCTACCAGAAAGAATCGTTCGGGCTGAACTTGCAACGCTACCACAACACCATCTATTTTGACAAAGTTTGGGATTATGCGCTGAAAACACAGTCCGGCAGGAGAACATTCAGAACTGGACAGGAACATGATTGTGAGTATTGGGAATTGACTGGAGATGTAGGGCTTGAAAAGATGATAGATAAGAATATTGACAAGAAAACATCGATGTACGAGTACTTTAAAAGCAAGACGAAAGAAGAGATTAGCGAGGAATTATGAACAAGATATATCAAGAACAAAACGTATATGAGGCAGCCGTGGAGCGGTATAGGCTGATTTTCTCAGAGTTCGACCGTGTTTGTGTGTCGTTTTCGAATGGGAAAGACAGTGGAGTACTGCTGAATATGGCGATAGATGCGGCAAGGAGAGCAGGAAAACTTCCTGTTCATGCGCTATACATCGACATGGAGGCTCAATACAGGCATGCCATTGAGTTTACACACCGGATGTTCAGCCGTCCAGAAGTGACCGGCTGGTGGGTTTGCCTGCCTATCCACCTCCGTAACGCTGTCAGCCAGTTCCAACCGCACTGGTTATGTTGGGACCCGGAAAAACGGGACGCATGGGTAAGGGAATATCCGGACAATCCGAACGTTGTGGCAGATGAAAGCTATTTTCCATTCTTTTTCCGTGGGATGGAGTTTGAAGAGTTTGTTCCGGCTTTTGCCGATTGGTTTAGCCAAGGGAAAAAGACGGCGTGTCTGGTCGGAATCCGATCGGATGAAAGCCTTAACCGTTTCCGTACCATTCGAAACGAAAAGAAAGTGACATACAAAGGGCTTGTGTACTCAACCAAGCTATTTCCAGACACAGATAAAGAGATATACAACTTTTATCCGCTATACGACTGGCAAACAAGGGATATATGGATTTGCAACGGGAGGAACGGGTACGACTACAACAAGATATATGACGTGATGAACTTGGCAGGTGTTTCCATCCATAAGATGCGCCTCTGCCAGCCATACGGAGATGACCAACGACAAGGACTATATCTGTTCAAAATATTGGAGCCTGAAACGTGGGCGAAGATTGTAAACCGTGTGGAAGGGGCGAACTTTGGCAACCGGTACACCGAGAACGACCGGACAACGCTTGGAAACTACAAAGTAAACCTTCCTGACGGACATACCTACGAAAGTTATGCAAAATTTCTGCTCGACACCATGCCGCCCTATCTGAAAGAGCACTACATGGAGAAAATAAACAAGTTTCTCGCATGGTGGGAAAAGGAGGGAGTAAAAAGCATACCTGACTATGCGGACCCGAAAGAGGAAGCCAAAAAGAAAGTGCCAAGCTGGAGGCGTATCTGCAAAGTCCTGTTGAAAAATGACTACTGGTGCAAAGGGCTTTCGTTTGCCCAAACAAAGAGAGAACTGGAAAAACAAGTGGAAATGATAACAAGATATCAAAGTGAGTTATGATAGAGAATCTGTTGAAAGAGATGCCTTTTGAAGAAAAAGTGAAGATATTCAACGCTATCACGCAGGAACTGTATGACTGGATGGGGTTGAACCATCCGGCTCTGAACGTGCAGCTCGTGCCTGCAGATAAGGTAATCGGAAATGATTACAACCCGAATCATGTAGCACCACCGGAAATGAAGCTGCTGAAGCTGTCCATCAAGAAAGACGGGGTGACGATGCCGGTTGTCGTTTCGGATACACCTGAAAACAAGAAACATCCTTACACGGTTGTAGATGGGTTTCATCGCACAACGGTCATACAACATGACAAATCGGTAAATGAAAGCTTACATGGGTATGTTCCTGTGTCAAGACTGAACAAATCACTCGAAGACCGCATAACGTCTACTGTACGGCATAACATGGCGAGAGGAACGCATCAGGTGGAGTTGTCCGCCAAGCTGGTCACGATGCTGAAGAAGCACAATTGGACGAATGCTCGTATAGGAATGGAGCTTGGTATGGATGCAGACGAAGTTTTGCGGCTAAAACAGATTACAGGTCTTGCAGAAGCATTTAAAAATGAAGAATTTTCTAAAAGTTGGAAATAGTATGAGAAAAAAAGAAGAAGAAATCGGCAAGAAAATAGTCGAAATAAGGAAAGAGAGAGGTATGACGCAGCGCGATCTCGCGGCGCGTTGTGGCATAGCCCAAAGCACTATTTACCGGATCGAAGCGGGCAAATTCGCCGTCCGGCTTGACCTGCTTGAAAGCATAGCAAACGTACTCGGAAAAAAAGTCGATTTAGTCTGATGGTGATATAGGCGGAAATTAACACATTGAATTACCATCTAAATGTTAAATATTTGGTATTACTTAAATTTTTTCACCTTCAAAAGTTTGGTATTACTTAAACTTTTCGTATCTTTGTAGTGTAATCAAAAACAAGTAATAACAATTAAAAATAAATAGTCATGAGAACAAAAAAGGAAGTTATAGAATTTGTAAAGAGTGAATTGTCAAGCAACAACTCTTTGGTATTGGCAACATTGGGCAACGGTGGTTCCGGGCTTGATATTATGCAGAATCAAGATGATGACATTATCAACAACTTTATCTCCGAATTAGAAGGCTCATCATTTGATGGGCTTGTCGATGCTTGCGATGACATAAAAGAGTCCGAATATTGCAATGAAAATTGCGAAGTATACCAATTTTCAGATAATAACGGCTACAAACTCCAAATTGTTGTTTTTTAATCATGATAAGAGATATTGTAAAAGAGGCTATGAAGCTCCGCAAGGTAAAAAGCAAAGACCTTGCGGAGCACATTGGGCTTTCGGAAAGCGCGATGTCCCTATTCCTTAACGGGAAAATGAACCTGGGACAAAATAAGATAGAAGCCATATTGAAATGTCTCAATATAGGGCTTGTCATAAAAAAATGACCTTATAATATCAAATTACGAAATAAATTTATATATTTGCCACGAATACATAAAATCATGTATTCGTGATTTTTCAATTTTAGGAATGCCTGGGCAGTGATGTTCGGGCATTTTTCATTAAAGGGGCATATCACGGTGATAGTACCGGTGATAATCCCCCTACTTCTTTTTGAGTCCCCATACCACAATATACGCCGCACAAATTATCGCCAATATTATAGCGCATAATCCGGTAGTAACCGCGGTTCCGATAAGCCCTCTATCTACCATCTCCCCCGTGTACAACACCAAAAACAGCTCAAAGAGCATCGCTATAACAAAATACGCTTTCATGATCATTTTCTTATCGCCATGCCTGTAACAAAAAAACCTTCTGATACGGGATTAGTGGTTGTTATCGGCGTTATTGTTAATCCGATGATTCCGTTCGCCTTCCATTTTACAGCCTTTTTATATAACTCTTCTATCGCCCTTTCTGGTGTGCCTTCGATAAACTTACCATATTTTATTTTCGCTTTATCATTGCGATTTACAGGGTAAACATCATCGCCTAATAACTCTTTACCTATTTTTATGCCGACCGCCTCATAACCGCTCACGGAGCGAGCCGATACGCTTCCGATAGGAATATATTCAAAACTAACAGAGTTAGATTCAGTGATGAAAAATCCCTTTTCGGCATACTTTGAATAGTCGATCATCCCTGCATCTTGGATATATGGATATTTAATTGCAGAACACCCACATATACCTACTAACACTAATAACATAGTAAAAATCTTGATACGTTTCATATTTAATTATTATTTTAATACACCTTTATCTGTAACGATTAATCAAATTGTATGTTCACGCGGCCTCTAAATCGCCCTTCGCCATCTTCATCTTCATCATCTTCATCTTTCCATATTGCACCAAACGCCCTCACACTTCCACCATGTTTCAAGATATATTCATGGAGCGAATAATTACCACCAGGAGCATATCCCACAAGAACACCCCTTTCATTATAAACTGAAACCGCATATTTGTCATATTGATTATCTGATTCCGCCATGGCATACCCATAAAACAGTCCCATATCGCGATTGGACAGTTTCCTGTAATATATGCCTTTTAATTCAAGGTTTTCGTAGCCGTCCACTGTCTTGTATGGATTGTAATATCTGGCCTTATGTTTTCGCTTGGAATTATCATGAATGATTAAATACAGCAATACCTTGGCTGAAAAAAACAGGATTGCAAAAACCGCGACTAATACTATTAGAGACATGATCTTTTATTATTTATATAAGTTTAACAATATCCAAACTATAAATTTTAATTCTCCCATTGATTACAGATAAACAAAGAAATAAAAATATCACGAATCAAACAATACCTCAATGAACATTTTTGAGATAAGATAGACAATAGTCACATTACTGTTTGGATTTACGAGGTTTACGGGATTTGAATACATAATCCAAGACCGATTTATTGACCTCATTGATAATCGAAAAATCCTTTTTTATATACAAGTCTGTAACAGACAATCTTTTATCTATATGATTAAGAGCCTCATCTATGGTCGATTTGTCCGTCTTCAAATCGTTCCGGGCTATTGTTGCCCAGGAATGCCGGGCTGCATAAAATTTAAGGTCGGGAATGCCAGCCTTTTTCCCTACAGCCTTCAACCCTTTGTTCAAAGCCGCATTAAATGTCGATTGATCTGCATACATCTGATAAAAGCGAAAAACCCTTTTCCCTGTTTTATCCATGTATTTTTTAAATATAGGTAATATATGGGGGTGCACCTTTATTTGGATTCTTGCCTTATCGCTTCGGCGATCCTTCGTTTTAGTCCGGCAATATACAATTTCGTCGTTCCCGTAAATCTCCGCATTATATAAATCAACAGAGTTAGTGCCTATAAGGCTAAATGACAGGATAAAGCAATCCTTTGCCAAATTATAACGATTCTCTTTATCTTTCCCGCGCGAAGTGGCATCGTACGGAAGTTCTATTATCTTTCGGATAAGCTCCGCACTTATAGCCTTCTTTTCCGCTACATTCTGACGGGGTACTTTATACCGTGAAAATGGCGAATAAGGGATCAATATCCTTTTTGCGTCTTCATCATTGTATTTTTGCTTAGCGTAAGAATAAACATGCCTCATGCTACCAAGATACAAGGACACCGCACGTCCTTTCCCAAGAGATGCAGCATATTTTTCCAAGAAAGGGACCGTTATCTCCGAAATATCCAGGCTGTTTCTTCCAAGGAATTTAACGAGTGAATTTAGTGCCGATTTATAATTCCTCAACCCTTTCTTGTCCGGATTCTCATTTATGTAATCCTGAAACACTTTCAAGAAGTCAATAGAGACTACCTCCGGTTCGCATAGATATCTTGCCAGTTTATCAATAGACATGTTGTTTATTGCAATAGATAGTTCATTGGACTTTTTCCTGTATCGCATTATTAAACCGTCTATCTGATCCAGTATTTTTTGGTTTTTGATTTTGCCGGATCGTGTCATATCATCCTTGGTTATGTAAATGCCGGTCGGCAATCTCTTCAACTGCCTGTTATGAGTGACAAGTATCTTTATATTAAAAGTCCCGTCTTTCCGTTGCTTCTGCACTTCTGCTTTAAATGTTGCCATATCCTTATTCTTTTTTTGCGAAACAATTGCGAAACAATTGCGAAACAAATGTAGCGATTTTGAGCAAAAGTGAACAAAATAAAAGCCGTAAATCTATAAAAGAAATACGGCTTAAATGTCTAAAACATTGATTTTTAAACCTGTGACCAGGGTGGGATTCAAACCCACGACCTTCAGAACCGGAATCTAATTTACAAAACATCCTAATCAGCTATTATATTGAATATTACAAATTAGCGTAAAACCCGTTTGCGAAACAATTGCGAAACTTTTGTTCCATCTTAGCATATTTCGGGGTTTTTATTGGCAATTGCTAATTGCATTTACCGAAGCAAAACACTATAGGCCCTCCAGCCATTTTTTACCTGACTTAGTGTTGGTCCATATCAATATGCCACCCACTACAACTATTCCGACCGTGAATATAAATCCTAAAGCATCCATCATTATTATTTTAATATTTTGTATCCTGAATTTGCTTCCTTCTTTAATCTCCTTATACATTATTAAAGATAGTGGCTTCTCCTATAGAAGAGCCTGTTTACCCCCCCCCCCATTAACTTTACTTAACATATCAACAACCCTACATTCCATTTGCAGCATCTTTCCTTCGGCATTATCCGTGTTTTTGCGTGTCCTTGCTTCTTCCAAAAGAATATTCATTCCAGACATCAAGTTCTTTTCTTTACTTATAGACAAGGCTAACTCTCTAAGGATTGCGTCTATTTTAAGCTCGATTACGACGAGCCTTTCCAATAATTCACTATCTTCTTCTTCCATCGTGATAAAGTTTACATTGTTTGTATAAAACAATGGCCGGGAGGAAAACGTTTCAAGCGAACTTATGTTTTACGACATTTACAGCCATTTTATTTGAATCTTGTTCTGCCAACTCCAGCTGTTTTTTGAGAGATTCTACCTCTTCCTTTAAATTTTCGATTGTTTCGTTAGCCTCAATGAGTTCGTCCAACCTTTCGTTCATCTGCCTTAAATAAAAGGCTTCCTTTTTCAAAAAAGCAGATTCCATGTCCGAGTTATTGGTACTGACCGGCGCCTCTTGGTTCGTGGGCTGCTTGGTCATTTTGCCATTGCCGGTGAGAAGCCATTCGGGAGATATATCGGTATAAAACCCGACAAACTTTCCAACAATTTCGGATGTAGGATTCTTTGCCTTGTTCCAATATCCTTTAGACAAGCCTAAATCCTTCTCAAAACGATAATCACTAATTCCTTTAAAATCAAGATATAACCCCATTCTATCTCTTATACTCAAATTGTCCATTACTAATGTTTGTTAAATGGTTGAATAAATTCCACTATATTGTTTTGTGGTAGAAAATATACCACTATATTTGCACTGTAAAGTTAAACAAACCTGTTGCACAAGTCAACAAAACAGAGCAACGGACAAATATACGATAAATATGACAAAAACACCTATTAAAACGAGAGTTTGCATAAAGGATACACTGCTAAGTATCCCTGTAGGCGAAACAATTGTGATAGAACGCAAGGACATTACAGACCGAAGCGTGGTCTATTCGGCAACTCGCCTAAACAAGAAAGGCTATAAATTCAAAACATCCGTAGCAGGTCGAATAGATAGCATAGCGGTAACCAGATTAAAATGATTAGCCATGAAAATCAAGATGGAGCTTTTCGAACTAAAGAACCTGCTCATCGAAGCGGCAACGCTTGGAGCAGAAGCAGCGGAAAAGAGGCGGGCGCCGGCTTCCGATAGGATCAGCCAACGGGAAGTTTGCAGGTGGCTGAAGTCTTTGGGACATAAACCTTCGCTACTCCAGGAGTTGAAAAGGGAGCACAATGTAAAAGGGGAAAGAAATGGAACGGGAAGAAATTCCCCCATGATGTATTCCAGGCTTGAAATCGAGGCGGCTTTAGCTGCATACAAATCTTTTGATTCTGTAAACAATCTATAGGGTATAAGCCGAAAGCGTTCGGCTGGCGAGGGAAAGCGTTCCCGACCAGGTTCGAATCCTGGATACCCGCAAATAAAGCGTTCTTTGACATGGTTACATGAAGTCCTATGATGATATCATAAGTTACACGTAAGAGGTATCGGGATATCACAAGGCGGTACAAGGTGAAATGAAAAGAGGGAAGATATTCCCCGCTCGCGATGAAGTTTAATCGTTCTTTTCATCAAGTCTTATACGACAATGCGAAAGTATTATAAAGCTGGAACATCCTTTAGGTGTTATGATTCGGACATTGGTTAACCTATCCAGCTACAAGATATAGCCCGGCTTCGGAGGCGCGATGCTGTCGATCGGATCGGCTGCCGGGTGCAAATAAAATAAATGATATGGAAGTTTTGGTGTATTTAAAATAAACGCGGCTCGTGGGACATATTGGATTGAATACGGCGCATATACAGAACTTGGCGTTGTGAGGTTTGAAATAATAAGCAAGAAGAAAAGATAATTAAAATATCATAGCACATGAATTACAACATTGAACTAAAACATCAAGAAAAAGACAATCAATTGACAATATCCATACATGTTGAAGATTTGCCAATCAATTGTCTGAAAAATTTGGAGTACATAAAAGAAGATGCCGAGAAAGCGGTTACTTCTTACTTGGGCCTTTTACGCGGAGAGAAAGTTAGTTATGAAAAGTCTCCAGATAATCAGTGAAGCATTTCAAAAGGAACAAGAAATTTTTAAAGACATCGTTTTCTTGCGGAAACGTTTTAATTATACACCCTTTGCATTTATTTGGCAGATCTACCAACTCTCTATTTAAAGGCAGATTTGGATCAAATGAATAAACCAAGTGGGTAAATTTTATAGCTTGTTCATATAACGGTTGTCCATCAAGAAACATCTTGCTTATTGATGGTTCAAAGGTGTTATACTCGTCAAGTAAATCTTCGACTTTAGAACGAATGTCTTTAGCCATGCTCAGGTACTTTTCTGATTTCATACTTCTTAATTTTTAAAGTTTGCACCACAAAGTTAAGAAAACCCTCTGAAAAGGCGCGATGCTGCTGGTCAAATCAGCCAGAGGGTACAAGGCCAGCTAAGAAGGTAGGGACAATTAAAAATGATTTATTAATTAACCAATTCCGCCGTAAAGGACGGCGTTCGGTGAGAGACCGGATTTATTTGTTTCAAAATTTATTTATCTCCCCTACAGGCTTGCATTACCGGGTTCAATGCCCGGATGGCCACTCCACATTATATGTGCAACAATTCAATTACTTATTGGCCGAAGCCCTCTGCGAAGATCGCTCCGGCTTCATCTTGAAATTTTAAAATCAACATTATATATGAAAAAGGTATTTTTTGCAATCCTGCTAATCGCGGGATTTATTCTGACGGCGTCAGAAAGTGAAACGTTTTTACCCAATGTTATAGGCTTGTGCCTATGCTGGTTGTCTGTGAGCAAACTCAAATTATTCGAAGCATGAAAGATATCTACATAACCACTCCGGACGGTGACATAGACTTTGACGGGTGCGAAGAAACGGAGAGCCCCGAAGAGGTCGCCCAAAGAGAATGGGAAGAATCAACGCTTAATTGGTAGTAAAACATGGGAACAGTAGAACTTATCTTACACATACTATTCGGACTCTTGAACGGGCTGGTAGTTGTCTTTATCGTCCTGTATGCATGTCGACCATGCAAGCGGATGAGAGAGGATTTAAATGCCACGATGAGACACATACAACACGTGTCTGACCGAAACGACGTAGTGTATTTAAACCAGCTCGAATACATGAAACGCGAGCTGCTGCAAAACGAACGCTACGAAGAAGCGAGCACAGTACAGCGGATCATTGACGACGAAATGGAACGAATGAAAATTATAAATCATTTAAACTATAAACATCATGATTACAGAAGAAAAGAAAAAAGCATTGGAAGAACTGAACAGAATGATAGAACAGTTCGCAGACGAACACGATATCGAAGTATTTGCGGTAACTTCGGTCACAGAGGAAGGAGAAGAGAAAACCGATCAAGCAGTAGGCGCGGTTTTAATAGGAAAAACTGGGAACTTGATATCATCTATCATGGGGTGCATACGGTCTAACCCAATGATAGACACCGTCCTTACAACGGCGGTAAATAGTGCTGCTAAAGTTGAATATAGCAAGTTTAATATGACAAAAAGATAAAAAATTAAAGCATATATCATCCAAGGTGTAACCTGCGCCTCAGACCGGCACCGCAAACCATTGAAAGTGGTAGACCTTGACGTTTGCAATGGTCCGGTAGGCAGGAGCACGGTAGGATGAGATTTAAAATATTACCGCCAGGAGGCAGGCAGACTATTATTTGTTTTTGATACTGGCAGCCGGGGAAGACCGGCAGGGGCGATTAGTTCAGGCAGGTAGAACAGGCGAAACTTATCCATAGAAGCCATTGTCCCCGGTTCGAATCCGGGATCGCCCACAGACATATTAAAATCAATTATCCATGAATTTAGAAAATTACGAAGTGCTTCCAGTAGAAGCACAAGAGGTACAAGTCGTACAGGTTGATGCAGTAGAGAGGGCAAACGTCGACTCTCAGGTGGCAACGGCAAAGCGTTACCCCCGGAACATAAAGCGCAGCATAGACAATTCGATTGTCATGGCTACGATGGATTCTGAAACCGCTCAAAGTTGCGGATATGCGTTACCCCGCGGAGGGAAACCAATCACAGGACCTTCTGTCCATTTAGCTAAGATAGTCGTATCGAATTGGGGCAACATGAGAACAGAAGCAAAAGTTGTACAAATCACCGACAAGCAGATAATCAGCCGTGGTACATGTTGGGATTTAGAGGCAAATGTGGCATCTGCATTTGAAGTACGTAGAAGCATTGTGGATGGCAAAGGGAAACGTTATTCCGACGACATGATCACTGTTACGGGGAATGCGGCAAACTCAATCGCTTATCGTAACGCTGTTTTTTCGGTGGTCCCAAAGGCCGTCGTTGACAAGGTGTATAAAGCTGCACAAAGATTTATTACAGGAGACCTTTCGGACGAAGAAAAGCTGATCAAGCGAAGAACCGACGCAATCAACCATTTTAATGAAGAATGGGGCATTACGGAAGCAGAGGTTATCCGCTTATGTGGAAAGCAGACTGTTAATCAAATCAGGGCTAATGAGATTGCCTTGTTGCTTGGTATGGCACAATCTTTAAAAGATGGCGATACAACCGTGGAAGATTTGATGAAACCTTTCCGGGGTGGCGAAGTGTCAAAAACCAAAATCGCCGACATTGCAAAAGAGAGTGCCATTAAAGAAAAGAAGCCAACCCAACCTAAAACCCTTTTGTAATGGATGCACAACATACATTAGGTTGGTTCCGCGCCCGTTGTGGCCACATAACGGGCAGCAACGTCGGGCTGCTAATGAAAAGCGGCCGCACAGAAACCTTCTCCGAAACCGGCAAAAGCTACCTGTATCAGGTGGCAGCGGAAAGGGCAATGAATCCGGTGATCATCGCCGACGACGAACTGTTTGCCGAATACATTAGGCAAACCGAAGTAACCAGCAAAGCGATAAGATGGGGCAACGAACAAGAAGCTGAAGCCCGCGACCTTTTCGCAAAGATAACCGGACGGCACATTATAGAGGTCGGATCGTGCAAGCATCCTACCATCCCGTACTTTGCAAGCAGCCCGGACGGGTTTTGCTACGACGAAAGTAGCGGGACAAGATCGTGTTTGGAGATAAAATGTCCCAATCAGGCGACCTTTATGCGCTACCGAAATGAGATTTGCGACAACGAATCTCTGCTACGCGTAAAGTACGAGTACTACTATCAGTGCATGGCCCACATGATGTGTACCGAGGCGAGCGAAACGTTTTTTATCGTCTACAATCCTTTTCAAGCCGATCCGATCCATATTGTACGCATAGTTCCGGACGAAAGAGTCTTTGCGGAAATAGGAAAGCGGGTATGTTTAGCGAATGAACTTATAGACAAGATGATCAATTGAAATTATGGAAACACAACAACTTATAGCAATCAAAGATAGCGACCTCGAACTGGTTGTTAGTGAAAAAACATTGGGTAGCCTTACGACAAACGCTATCCAAATCAGGGATATGGTCAAAGCAGCTTTGCCAATGTACGATATCGCCAACTATAACGACGAAAACATTGACCAGGCGAAGAAAGACAAGGCCGCCCTTAACAAAGCGGCCAAAGCCCTAAACCAAAAAAGGCTCGAAATCGAGAAAGAGTTTATGAAGCCCTTTGGCGAGTTTAAAGACATTGTCACCGAAACTGTAAAACTGATCGGTGACTGCTCCAACAAAATAGATGCAGTCGTAAAACAAAACGAACAGCAATACAAGGACAAGAAGTTAGCCGTTATCCGCTCGTATTTCGACGATGGCAACGCCAACCTTATCGACTTCGGTAAGGTTTTTAAATCGGAATGGCTCAACAAGTCAGCGAGCATGAAATACATACAGGCGGAGATTGAGAAAATCTTTGCCAAGGTCGACAGCGACCTGGAAGCCCTCAAAGGGTTCGGTGAGGACTTCGACGTGCTTAGGACCTATTATATGGACACACTTAACATCTCCGCGACCATCCTGTACGCGAACCGCCTCAAAGAGCAGCGAGAGCGGGCACGGATAGCTGAAGAGACACGGATAAAGGCGGAAGAAGAGCGCAGACGGATCGAAGAAGAACGGCAAAAGACGGTAGAACAGCCCAAACGGCAGGAGATGCAAGCGCAAGCAAACACCCCCTTTATCCCGGCCGAACCAGTCCCGGAACCACAACCGGCACAACCCGAACTGCTGACACGGGCCTTTAAGGTCACGACAACGCGGGAAAACATCATTGCACTTGGCAATTTCATGAATGACATGGGCATTGACTTTGACAAAATTGAAGTCCCATGAATTAAGGGTGATATGTTAGGAAAGACAGACCTGAAAACGATCATCGCACTACTGGACAAGTCGCAACAGGTAATAGAGGCCAACTGTTCAAAGCCACGCGACCTTGACCTTGCCAGGCGATGCAGGCTGATGGCAGGCAAACTAAGAAAACGTGGATAACTCTTATTTGTTTTTCATGGTATTATAGATTAGTATTTTTCCCCGTCGTCCGTGAGGATATACGGGGATTTGGGCGGCAAGTAGTCAATGGATGAAACATTGCAAAGTGCGCACCTTTGCAAAGAGGCCGGTTCGATCCCGGAGCTGTCCACAATAGTGTTTAACAAATAAATAATTATGGCAAGTACATATTTTGAATGTAAAGTTTCCTTCGAGAAAATCATGGAAGACGGGAAACAAAAAACGGTGACGGAAGCCTATTTAGTAGATGCGCTTTCGTTCTCAGAGGCGGAAGCCCGCATTATTGAAGAGGTCGCACCGTTTATCAGCGGTGAATTTACCGTAAAAGATATCAAAAGGGCAAAGATATCAGAGTTGTTCTTCAACGAAAACGGCGACCGCTTCTATAAGATCAAAGTTTACTTCATCACCCTCGACGAAAAAAGCGGATCCGAAAAGAAAACCGCAGCACAGATGTTGGTACAAGCGTCGAACCTGAAAGAAGCCGTCGCCGTACTGGAAGAAGGCATGAAGGGCACACTTGCCGACTATAAGATTGCATCCGTCACGGAAACTCAGTTAATGGATGTTTTCCCCTACGAAGCTGGCAAGGACGATAAAGATACAGAAAGTCCCACCGTGGAAGATTCGGGGTTTAAAAGATTCTTCCAGTCGTTACCGGAAGGGCAAAAAACAGAAATAACGATAGATGGAAATACATTTATAGTGGACAAAACAGGAAAGGACACGGTAGTGACCCCAAAAGAAGACAGCAACGAAGATGACGTACGAGGAACTGAAAGCCAAATATAACGGACAGGACGTCAGACGGCATCCAAGGTATCTGGAAGACCAGCTCCAAAAGAGCTGTGTTAGTTGGTTTGATTTGCAATACCCCGAATACCGGCTACTTCTGCACCATAGTCCAAATGGCGGTAAAAGGAATCCGATAGAGGCTGCAAAGTTTAAACAGATGGGTGTCCGTGCCGGCTTTCCCGACCTTATCTTGCTCGTTCCGAATAAGGCTCATCCTTTTTTGGCGATCGAGCTAAAGGTCGGCAAAAACAACCAACAGGAAAGCCAGCGGATTTACGAAAAAGAATTTGGAAAGATCGGAGCTAAATATGTAGTGATCCGCTCGATCGGGGAGTTTATAAAAGTGGTCAACGAATATTTAAACGACGTTTGATATATGGAAGACGAAATAAAAGAGATCAGCGATTATCTCAACATAACCTGCTCGACCAACCCGGCGGAAATATCCGAAAGGATATCGGTTATCATGGTTTACATGATGCGGACCGGAGAGATGCTTGCAGAAGCCAAGAAAAAGCTCCGACGGAAGAAATCTGACGAGATACAGAACACTATCATCCGCATTGCAAAAGAAAACTGCTTGTCGGCAAAGGTGCAGAACGCGCTGCTCGACAGTATAGCGGAAGAGGAATCATATCTCGTTGACCGCCTGGACAGGCTTAACGCTTCGTGCGTGCATCAACTCGATTCACTTCGAAGCCTGTTAAGCTACGAGAAGGAATCATTAAGGCTAAATAAAACCGGATATTGATATGGAGATGGACATGTTGAAACTTATCCGCAGCCTGCAAGAAAAGAGGCGCAAGGATAAGATAACGCCCGACCATGTGCCGGAAGTTGAAATAATGAATGCCGTCCTTGAATCGGCAAGATCGGAAATGAACGACCTTTACAAGTCCGATAAGATAGGGGTTGTAAAGACGCTCAATTCAAAGGCGGTTTATGTAAAGGATGGCAAGTGATTTTTGTCTGCGTTTTGTTTGGCGTTACGGAATTTTGGTTATCTTTGCGGTGCAACATCTACATACAGGCACTGCGAGCGAGTAGGCTAAGAGATAATAGAAAGCATAGGCAGTTCTATTATAATCCGTTCATATATCTCTGATGTATGTGGGTGTTGCAACTTTGGATTATATAGGACTGCTTTTTTATTTAATTCATCTAAATGCAACACCCAGATGAAAACCAAATTCTTCACATGGGCTACCGTAGCCCGTATCTACAACGCTATGCCACTTGGCGTATGCGAGTGCGAAACCATAGAAAACGCTAAGGGTTACACCAAAGTGTTAGTGTTAATAGTCATTACGTTCCTGCTTGCCGGGATGTATGATGCAATTCTCCTACAGAAAGGAGGTGCGTTATGACTGCTTTTACACAACGTCAGCAAACAATCAAGATTAACAAACTCATTAAAGCCAATGAGAATCTTTTAAAAGAAGTTGAGTCTCTTCGGGATCAGCTAAAATGGTCTCGTATCGAGTCTTCACAGGAAACAGAACTGAAAAACGCTTGTTTCTTCTTCCTTACCCATAAAGGCTTATACACCGAATGGAGCAATTGGCACAACCGAAGGACAACAGAACGGATTTTGGACGAAATCAAAAAGACATTTAAATAAGTCTACCCTACTCACATATTTACAGCCCCGGTTTCGGCCGGGGAGTGTATATCATATTGTCAAAAAAAATAAAACATTATATCTAATGAATGAAATTGAAATATTCAAGAACGAACGTTTCGGCGAAGTGCGAGTAGCCGGGACAAGTGATAACCCTTTATTCTGCTTGGCGGATGTTTGCAAAATTTTAGGATTGCGTGTAGACGCTGTACAATCAAGGTTGACGGATGACCCCATTCGGATTGGGGTCACCGATTCAATTGGTAGAGAACAACAAATGAATTTTGTCAATGAAAAGAACCTCTACAAAGTGATCATGCGATCTGACAAGCCACAAGCCGAACCATTCCAAGATTGGGTATGCGGAGAGGTTCTCCCTTCCATCCGCAAGTATGGTGCATATATGACAAACAATACTTTGGAAAAGGCTTTGACTTCACCCGATTTCTTGATCCAATTGGCCACAAACCTCAAAGAGGAACAACAAAAACGTATTAAGGCCGAGCAAAAGATTCAGTCTGACGCTCCCAAGGTATTATTCGCCGATGCTGTATCTACATCCCGACGCTCATGCCTGATAGCAGAGTTGGCAAAGATATTACAACAAAACGGTATCAAGATCGGACAAAACAGATTATTCGAGTGGCTCCGTAAAAACGGATACCTATGTCAAAAAGGGCAATACTATAATCAGCCATCGCAAAAATCAATGGAATTAGGGCTATTTGAAATAAAGCAAACAACCATTAATAAGCCCGATGGATCTGTACTTGTATCTACAACAACAAAAGTCACAGGAAAGGGTCAGATTTATTTTGTAGATAAATTTCTGAACGTTAATAGTCACGCTGTATTTGCATAAATCATTCCTTTAAGGGTAGCAAATAGGTCTGCCCTTAAATAATATTCTCTAAAAAATTAAATACAACATAAAATGGAGTACTCGAAAAGAAATAAGCATGGCACGACCTAAAGAAGAAGGATTGAAATACTTTTCTTTCGATGTGGACTTCTTTAACGATGAAAAGATAGAGGCTATATCCGGGGAATTCGGAATAAAAGGAGAAATAACAACAATAAAGCTGCTTTGTGCGGTATATCGAAACGGATACTTCATAGAGTGGAATGAAATGTTGAAAATGAAACTACTGAAAAATCTGCCGGGTGTCAGTTCGGATTTACTTGATCAAATTACAAATCGCTTAGTCAAATGGGGCTTTTTCGATAAAGACCTTTTTGATTCGGTAAAGATTTTAACAAGTCATGGAATCCAAAAAAGATATTTTGAAGCAATAAAAAGAAGAAAAAAATCGGAGGAATACCCCTATTTGATAATTAATGTAGACATAAATACACCTTCAACTGGTATTAATGTAGACATAAACACCACAAAGGAAAGTAAAGTAAAGAAAAGAAAAGAAAATATTACAGTAGATTCTAACGAATCTCCTGTATGTGCGACTTGTCAGCCGCACGATGAACGAATCGATTATTCCGAACTTGTAAAATTCTTTAACGAAAAAACGCAAGGCGTATTCGGAGTGATACGAATGCCCCTATCCGACAAACGGAAAGGAATGATCAATGCCCGTATCAAGACATACGGCAAGGAAACATTTGCCCAAATGATACAAAAGGCGTTAAACAGCGATTTCCTTAAAGGGCAGAATGAAAACGGCTGGCGGGCTTCTTTTGATTGGCTTATAAAACCAACGAATTTCGAAAAAGTAATATCTGGGAATTATGACAACAAAAGCGGAAACGATAGGACAAATGACCGCTCAAGCGGTCGCGACTTTGGAAAATTCTTCCAAGGAATTGCAGAAGGCATCGCCCGTGCTGATTACGAAGAGCGAAACGGGTGAAAAGAGTATCAGCGTCTATTCCGACAAACGCGCATCGCTGGAAAGCATAGGTCGCTCTATGGTGAGACTTGAATGCGCATTCCCAAAGATGAGTGATGCGTTTTTCAGCCTGCTAACAGAACGCATATACGCAAACAAGTTTACGGAAAAACGGCTAAAAGATGCTATAAACCACCTGATAGACAACTTCGGCTACAAGGAGTTGAATGTTGCGGATATCATACGGTTCGACCGCAAAGCAAAGCTGCACTCGTACAATGAGGTTTGCAGGATGGTATCAAAAGGAGAGGCGGCCTTTTCTGATTTTGAAATACGAGAAATAAACGGAGAATGTTACAGAATCAAGAAAACAGACTTAATATCATGAAGATAAATGATTTTAGAACCCAATGCAAGATCGGATCGTAGGTCTTGTACAAGGGAAAAGTTAGAACGATAGCAGATATAGACCGGAACACGAACAGCATCTCATTTTCCGGCTACAAGTGGGTGAGATGCACAGAAGCTCAATTGTTGCCATGAACACGAAGACGAGACCGGTATACATCATTGAGCGCGATATCCGCGAAACGATGGATAAGGCGGCGAAAGCCGTGCGCCAAGGCCGCTATATGGATGCAGCTATATTGGCAGAACGGGCTGACAACCTGAAAGAAGAGCTGTCATACGCTATGGAGCTTGTAAAATTCGACGAAGACAACCGCAACATGGACAAGTCTTTAAGGTCGTGGTTCGGAAAGATTCTTTCACTCTCTTTGAATGAGGCAGATATGGCACTCTACCATATCGACATGTTCTTTGCCTACATGCAGGACAGAGGATATGTCCCTGTACCGGAATGGGAACGGAAAAGGCGCGAATTAAGGGAAGCCGTTATCGGTTACCGTAATTTCGTGAAGCACTTTTTCAAGGACGACAACAATCTCGTCAACAATGAGATTGACTTTATGCACCTACTCGATACCGTCAGGGACAAGATGTTTACGGATCGGGAAAAGGTTTATTACGACAAGTATGAGATTAAAGCAGGAGAAAAATAGGGATCATGGAATATATAGAATTTCTAAAAAATAAAATGGCTATCAGCCATCAAACAGGATTTGATATTAATCCGGATGAGATTACCCCGACATTATACCCTCACGTGAAAGATACCGTTCGTTGGGCTGTAGCCGGCGGATGCCGTGCCATATTTTCCAGTTTTGGTATGCAAAAAACCGTCACCCAATTGGAGATACTTCGGGTAATCCTAAACCATAAAGGAGGCAAGGGATTAATCGTTTGCCCTAAACGTGTGGTAGTCGAGTTTCTGACGCAAGCAGAACAACACTTACACATGAAAGTGACCTATGTACGGACAATGGCCGATGTGATGATATGTTCGACCGACATCATGGTAACCAACTATGAGCGTGTTCGCGACGGCGAAGATGGAGTGAGAATAGAACCGTCTTACTTCACCGTTACCTCGTTGGATGAAGCAAGCGTACTTCGCGGATTCGGAACCAAGACCTATCAGGAGTTTCTACCGTTGTTCTCGGGTGTCCCTTACAGGTTTGTCGCTACGGCTACACCTTCGCCAAACAGATACAAGGAACTTATACATTATGCTGGTTATCTTGGTGTGATGGACACCGGACAGGCTCTTACTCGATTCTTTCAGCGAGACAGCACGAAAGCGAATAACTTGACACTTTATCCGCATAAGGAAAAAGAATTTTGGTTGTGGGTATCTACATGGGCGTTGTTCCTAACCAAGCCTTCCGACCTCGGTTATCCGGATACTGGCTATGAGTTGCCTGAACTCCGTGTACATGAAGAGATTGTGAATGTGGACAATTCTACGGCTGGAGCTGATCGTGACGGACAGGTGAAAATGTTTCGTGAGGCTGCTCTCGGACTTGCTGACGCGGCAAAAGAACGCCGAGATAACATGCAGGAAAAGATTGCCCGTGTGGTAGAGATAATCAATCGCCCGGAAAACAAGGACGACCATTTCCTTTTATGGCATGACTTGGAAGCTGAACGGCTGGAACTATGCAAAACGATTCCAGGTTGTAAGGCTGTCTATGGTTCACAAGACGATGAAGAAGCCGACAAGGTAATATCCGACTTCAAAGATGGCCGGCTGAAATACCTTGCAGCTAAACCGGAGATGCTTGGTGAAGGTCTGAACTTCCAGTATCATTGTCATAAAGCAATCATGTTCATTGACTACCGCTTCAACGATAAGTTCCAAGCCATAGCCCGTATATACCGCTTTATGCAGCAGCATCCCGTTGACCTCTATCTGGTCTATGCTGAAAGTGAGGGCGAAATATTTAAGAGCTTCATGCAGAAATGGGCACAACACAGGGAAATGGTAGCCAAGATGACCGATATTGTCCGCGAAAACGGCCTGTTCGGTTTGCAAGCAGAAGAGAAGATGATGCGTTGGATGTTCGCCAGCCGTGAAGAAAAATCCGGCCGGCTGTGGAAAGCCATCAATAACGACAATGTCCTTGAATGTCAAAAGATGGAAAGTAACTCTGTGGATTTGATCGTGACCAGTATCCCGTTTTCCAATCACTATGAGTATACGCCTACCTATAACGACTTCGGGCATAACGAAGATAACGAAAAATTTTTCGAGCAGATGGACTATCTCACACCGGAACTTATGCGCATTTTAAAACCCGGACGATTGGCCTGCATCCATGTGAAAGACCGTGTTTTGTTTGGCAACGCTACAGGTGACGGTATGCCAACTATCGATCCATTCTCTGAAATGACAGTCTTTCACTACATGAAACATGGTTTCCGATATATGGGGCGCATTACGGTCGATACTGATGTAGTGAGGGAAAATAACCAAACTTATAGGTTAGGGTATACAGAAATGTGCAAAGACGGTTCAAAGATGGGCATTGGTTGCCCTGAATATGTATTGCTATTTCGCAAGTTGCCTACCGACACCTCACGTGCTTATGCCGACCTGCCTGTTAAAAAGGACAAGAGCGAATACTCGCTTGCACGCTGGCAGATAGACGCTCATGCAAGTTGGAAATCGTCGGGCAACTCTCTATTAAGCTACGAAGACATGAAAGGAGCAGGAATAGATAAGATCCGGCATTTGTTCCGTAACTATGAACGTGAGCATATCTACAGTTACGAAGAACATGTGTCATTTGCCGAAGAGTTAGAGTCATATGGAAAATTGCCTAAAACATTTATGGCCGTCGATCCCGTCAGTAAAAAACCTTGGATATGGGACGACGTAACCCGTATGCGGACACTCAACACTAAACAGTCACAGAAGAAAAGACAGAATCATATCTGCCCTCTTCAGATAGATATAGTTGAAAGGCTGATTGAACGGTATTCGAACAAGGGCGAAATCGTGTTTGATCCGTTCGGAGGCATACAGACCGTACCCTATTGCGCCATAAAGTTAGGCCGCAAGGGACTTTCGACTGAACTCAATTATGATTATTGGAAAGATGGGCTTACTTATCTGAGGGAAGCAGAGATGGAAGTAAGCGCACCGACATTGTTTGATTTAATTGCTATGTGATATGAACGACTGGAGAATAGAAGAACTAAAGCGGCTCGAAAAAGAGCGCGACCGCAATTTGGCTATCCATTGCGAATATGTGGCAGCCAAGTTTCAGCGAATGATTGACAGAATCAAGAAAGAAATGGAAATAGAGAATGGAAAAGAAAACTGACATAAGCAAAGCAGGGAAAACTGACATAGGCAAGTTAAAAAGCCTGTCGGTGCAGTACCGGATAGACAAAAAAGGGAATGTATGTTTTTATAATCCCTCTTGCGACGAAATACCTTTGACGCTATTTTTCAAGATAATGGAAGCTCTGACCAATATCGAAAAGGCCTGGAACGAGCGCAAAGAACCGGATATCAGAACTTTGGCATCTGACTCATTAACGATTAAACCCAAAAAGATATGATAAAGCCTGAAATTTATTACACCTTGATATGCGATAGGTGCAAAGAACTATTTGAAGCCAATGGAATCAACGGTTATACGGATGATGGTTCTGTCTTGGAAAACGCAATGGAATCCGACTGGATTGAGTACAATGGCAAACATTATTGCCCGGAATGCTACCACGTGGACGAAGAGACGGACGAACTTGTTCCCCTACCCGATTTTCCGCGGTTTGTTTTTAAGGTCAAAGACTTTTTAGAATACTACGTAGGTTTTAGGGATGCTGTTATCCAAGAGCAAAACGATAGCTACACAATATCTGTCGGCTTAAAATCGGAATATCCCCCACAGAGGGAACATCTCTCAATGATCGGGCTACTGTTGTCCGTAAATGTTTGGTCGTACGAGGTCACGCCGGCTGGTAAATACGGGTGGCGCAAACTTGTTATAAAAATCGAAAAATAAAATTATGGGAAAGAAAGTGCACGCCTCTCTATTTTCAGGCTTTGGAGCTGCTGACCTTGCAGCTACTTGGATGGGATGGGATAATGCCTTTTGGTGCGAGATTGATAATTTCCCCCGAAGGGTATTAGGGTACTGGTTCCCCGAATCTATAGGTTATGGCAACATCAAAGAAACAGACTTCACAGAATGGAAAGGAAAAATCGATGTACTCACAGGCGGATTCCCTTGTCAGCCATTTAGTGTCGCCGGACGTCGAAAAGGAAAGGAAGATGACCGCTACCTCTGGCCGGAAATGCTTCGCGCAATACGCGAGATACGACCGACTTGGATTGTTGGTGAAAACGTTGCTGGAATCCTCTCAATGGTACAACCCGGTCGTGAAGCTGAAGTGGAACATCAAGCCGCTTTATTTGAAGCGACTGACAAGGAAACGATACTCGAACAAGAGTACGTCGTCGAAACCATCTGCCGGGATATTGAGCAAGAAGGATATACTATCCAACCGGTTGTTATTCCGGCTTGTGCCGTCGGTGCGCCCCACAGGAGGGACAGGGTATTCTTTATTGCCTACCGTACAAACACAGGGTCTAAAAATATGCAATGCGAAGGGGAAAACCGAACCGATCAACCTCCAGTTACTTCCGACACCAACAGCAAGCGATGCGACGACTGGAGCGATAATTGGGAAAAACGACTGGTTTGTCACAACGAAGAACGGGACACCCAGGGAAATAAATCAAAACGGGCAGAACGGAAGTGTAGGACTTGCGAGAATGGTACAATTGTTGCCTACCCCAAAAGCGCAAGAAGCGAGGGGGAATGCGAGTATAGACAGAGGGAAGCGCAATTTAACGGACGAGATAGCGAAAAGGCACAACCCTGGTGGCAAGTCTTCCCAACTCAACCCCCTGTTTGTCGAAGAGATGATGGGCTTCCCTTTGATGTGGAGCGTCTTACCATTTCTTTTCCAAAATGGCGAGAAGGATCAATCAAAGGCTACGGGAATGCAATAGTTCCGCAGGTTATGTATGAGATATTCAAGGCTATTGAAAATCCATAAAAAGAATATCAAATGAGATACGCATTAAGAAAACAGGACAAGATCGCCACCGCTTATGGTGGCGATTACCTGGAAGAACATATCATTTCGAGCTTGGACGGGTTCTTTGCCCGGAAAGGCTATGCGGAAGTTATAGAGTATATTGACGATATGAACGCCTTTTATGAGACCTCTCAAAACAGTTACCAAGTTTTGCGCATTAACGACCTTGCAGACGAAAACGCAATGTTAGAGTTTGCTGTTATCGGCTTGAAATATGACGTGTTGGGGCTGTCGTTTTTGGGGAGGATGAAAGGGTGATTAAAAACTAATAATTAAAAAGAAATGAATTAAATAGCCTTGGACGGGCTTTGTAAAATCCATATTGATATGAGAAAGTACATTGGAACAAAACAGATTGAAGCTGAACCTATGACAAAAGGTGATGCGTTTGGGAAACACTTGCTTAGAGAAGGAATCTATGCGGAAGATTTTGATAAGCCCGGCTATCATATCCGTTATGAAGACGGATATGATAGCTGGAGTCCTAAAGATGTGTTTGAAAAGGCATACAATGTAGCTGATACACCTCTTGATCGTATGTATATCGAATATAATGAGTTGATGGACAAACATAATAAGTTAGTCCTGTTTCTTGGCCGAAAAGATGCTGTTGAAATAGCCGGTGAAAATCAGGTTGCTTTAATGGAGCAGCAAAAAATACAGATGCACGACTACCTTCTCACATTGAAAGAGCGCATTGACTTAATGAAGAAATAAATATTGGCATACGGTGGTTGAATATCTACCGTGTGGTTCATAACTAAAAAAATATGAATATTAGAATTGCAAAAAAAATAATAAAAGTCTGCTACTTACATTTTTCGTCCGGTTATGGTCGGTTTTATTCGTATTCTAAGCATCAGAGGGAAAAAGCGGCGCAAAAGTATTACAAAAAAAGAAACAAACGAATGCTTAAATATTTATGTGAGATAATGCACGAAATCCCTAAATTTAATATGATATTACGTAGTAAACCGTTCGCCGCAGAATCAAAAAAGTCTTTTGTTAGCAATATAGGGATTTCCGATGGATCAGAAAATATATCCAATGTTGCAACTACTCTTGACACAAAAATTCAAGGCAAATCAGGATTTGTATCCGATTTGAGCCAGTCATGTTCCCTTAAAAATATAAAAAATAACTGAGATATGGAAAAAGAAATCTATGCCTGGGTGTGGAACCCGGAAAATTCACTTTTCAAACAAAGGATGTCAGAGAAAGCCATAGGGCACATCTATAGCTGTAAATGCCCGGAGAGATGCGAATTGTACGCCAAGGGTAATTGCGTGCTGTTTAAAAATTGTTGTCCTTACGGTTCTCATAGACGAACTGTGGGGTATTCAAGAATGGCACGCAAATTCTGCTCATGGATATATGAGTTTATGGACAAGCATAAAGATGCTTGCAATGCCAAATTAACACAACCTAAAAAGTTGGAGTTTTTCATGGACCTGGTCTATATTCCAATTCCACATTTGGGACTAAATGAAAATATAGAATTTGTGGATGGGAAAGGTTATTTTTCAAGCAACTACCCTATTGTTAAACGATCGGATTTTGACAATGAAGAGTTTGTATCTAAACAAATCATTAAATTCCATCCAAGAGCTCTTATGGGTGGAGTTATATGGGACTATCAAGAGAAGGAAATTCCTAAGTTTTTGCAGTGGTTAAAGGATCTTGATCCTGCTCTGTTTGATAAGGTAAAGGCACTGAACCCCGATCGCCTTGCTTTTACCAAAATGACGAACGTTGGAAGAAGGGCTATTTTACAAACCCTGAATCCGAATATCGGTACGTTCGTTGATTCTGATGGCAGAATCTGGACTTGGGACGGGGAATATCTTTACTCGTCTAATGCACGCTTTTATGGTGCGATCTTGAAAACAGAAGAAATACAGGAATGCAGGTTAAAACCTACAGATGGGGCAATCGTGAAAGTAACTGATGACAATCAGGTTAATGACAACACAGAATTTATAGATTGATATGGAAACAAGAACAATTAAATTTAGAGGAATGACGCCCGATCGCGTAAAAGTGGGCAATGAAACTATCACGTTCCGGAAGTGGGTGTACGGGGATTTACTTCATTGCTCTGACGGGACTGTGCATATCCTTACTCCAAACGAAAAAGATAGGGTTTACGAGAATTATGTGGTCGACAGAATCACCGTCGGGCAATACACCGGGTTGAAAGATAAAAATGGGAATGAGATTTACGAAGGAGACTTGATAAAGGCTCCAAGCGGACGTATTTATCTCGTTATGTTCTCAACATGGAAACATGAAGAGAAAAGAAAGTCTCCAAGAGCAATTGACTTATACGAACATACAGGATGGTGCATATCCTTAGATGGAGTTCATCCCTGCGATTTGTTAGATTCGGAGGTGTGCAAAGGTGCTGTTATAGGCTGCATACATGACAATCCTGCGTTTTTGGGTATCAACTCAAAAAAGTAATCCCGATTTTGGCCGGTGGCCCCTATAAATTCCAGTACAAAACCGACACGAGCCGGCAGTAATCCATATACGGAAGGCTGTCGGCCATGTCGATTAAATAGTCTATGTAACCCTTGTCTTTCATTCGTCCATTGCGTCAATGTACCTTTTAATTTTGCCCATCGGGGCATCTTCATCCGCGAAATAAAATGATAGAGCAGCTTTGATTATCGCGGCTTCGTCAAAAACCTTGTTCAGGTCGGCATACAAGGAATTAAAAGCTACATATTTGTCCCACTTTGTCGTTCCTTCAGGAAACTTCATCGAAGCTGTGACAACTTCGATTTGTTCCGGTGTCCAATGCGCTCCTTTATGTTCCACCCCGGCCCGGTCCGTATAATGGATACGAGACACAGCCTTTTTAGCTGACTCTTCGTCAAAATGCAGTGGGGATTCTTCCCTTTCCTTGACCTTCACAAATGCACAGTAAACCTTCATGACCTTTTACTTTTTAAATTCGTTGATAAAATCAGCCAACATTTTAGACAACCCCTTCACTTCCGATTCAAGGCCGGAAATTCGCTTGTCCTGTTCCTTCTTTTCAGCAAAAGCAGGATTCCATTCTTCAAGTATCTTGTCACAGCCTTCCATAATGGACTTGTGTTTCTCGACGGAGCTTAAAACTTCCATACTTTGAGTCTTTGTTGCTTCGACGTCGCGAAGAATCCCGTCGCGGTCAGTCGATAGCACAATGTTATTAGCGTACGTCACCGACAGGGTTTCCGGGATTGAATAGGTTAGGTTCTTGCCTTCCGCCTCAATCGTTACATCTACCAACATCTGTGCGGTCTGTGTGGATGGGATTTGTCCCGGCTGCAAGTTCGGAAAATAGGGTTTTGAAACGTTGATAACCTTGCCCTGCACCGCTTTAAGTTTGTTGCCTTTTACTAATATGTAGACCGGATAACCAGCCTTTAAATCCTTGAATAACATAACCTATCTTTTTAATAATCGAGCCGGAGGCGTGAACTTCCGGCTCTTTAGGGGTGAATAACCTGTTACGCGGTAGCCGTTGTTGTCGTTGTCGTACGAAGAGCGGCGATGAGAGTAGCATTCTGACGAAGCTGACTGAGTTCGAGACGTGCGTCATTGTAGCGTTGCTGCAAATCGGCATTCCAGTGGTTGTTCAGCGTATCTATGATGCGCTGCGTGTTGTCCTGCCCGGCGCGAATGATATCGCACTTGTCCTGCTGCGCTTGGAAGGCTGTAGACGAAAATCCCTGTGTGATGATCGAACCAAGGTCGCGCTGGCCGTTCCGGAGTTCGCCCGTCTGCTGGTAAGTGGCAAGCTGTTGCTCGTAGCCCATTCTGAGGATGGATTGCTGGGTTTGGCAGCAGCAGTCTTTCAAGGCCTGGATAATGTTGCTGTCGCCCATGTTGACGGCGTTGATTACGCGCTCTGCCGAGAATCCGACCTGACCAGCCAGACGATCGATACCGCCACGTACGTCACAGATTGCAGAGTTCAATGTGTTAAAGTCACAATTCAAGTTACCTGCCAATTCGCGGATCGCTCCGGTATTGTTGCCGATACCCTGCAAAATCAGGTCACTGTTGTGGTTGTCCTGCATTTGGTTCTGCAAAGCCGCTATCTGCGGATTGCTACATCCTCCGTTTTCGCCACAACCATTACCCCACAGACGTTGTGCGAACATCATCCACACAAGGTAGATAAACGGGTTGTTCCACTGACCACCCATGCCACCATTCATCATGGCCGCCATCGCCATAGGATCATTGTTGTTGCGCTGATTAGCCAACAGGGCATGCAACCCGTCAGTGTCCCGGCGGTTGTTGCCTGCTAAAATAGCAGCTGCAAGGGCATTGTCGTTGTCACCCCTGTCGCAACAAATAATTTTTTCTGCTTCCATATTATTGATGTTTTTTGGTTATATCCGGGTTATCCCGGACACCACAAACATCGCCATAAGTGCATTGCTAATTAAATAGTTGTTTGCTAAGTCGTTGCGACTTTCTTGCTAATTCTTTGACAGGCTTTTTCACTCTTCTACCAACTCATCCTTCACCCCGCTTAACACGCTGCGCAAATAGTAGCTCCTTTTTATCCGATCGGGATAGATGTTCTTTATCCGGTTAACAGCCTGCCGTGTCATTCCCGTAAGTATCGCTATGGTTCCATCGCTGTATTTGTGTTCTGTCAAGATAGCTATGACGATTCCCCGACCGTCCACGTTCTTTTCTTTGTTACTCGATAGCAGCATTGCCGGATCGGTCCCTATCGCCCGGCAAACGGCCATCACCACTTTTTTGTAATAAATTTCCACCCGTTGCATAAACTTTTTTGATATTGGTTTGTTATACATACAGAGAGCCGGGCATAAAAAAGCACGGCCGAAAGATTTAGAGCCTTCCAGCCGTGCAACGCAATTTAAAAAACTACTTCCCAGGTCGTTTTTAAATTTTGGTTTGGAAGGCTTTCTTTTTCCTTCCATTTCGAAGCGATCCTCACGGACGGCCCCGGATTATGAACAAATAGCTTATACTACCAAATCCTATAATAACCGCCTACCCCAACGTACGGGGATAGCCCGTTTTTGCCAATCCCGTAACCGGCGGTTATACCGATCCCAAAACGGCGGGACGGCTGCTTTTGGGTTACGGACAATGTCTTTCGGAAAATATGGATGCTGTCAAGAGCAGGGTTGTATCCCGATACCCATGCGCGGTAATCATCCGTCTGGTATTCTTTTTGCGTGATCCGGATCGGGACGATTACGGGTTCCCGGACTGTGTCGCCCGCCAAAGTGATATAAACGGGGAACAGTTCCGGCACTTCCTGGATCACGGTTTCATAGACAGGATAAGGGATGCTGTCCCGGATCGTGTCACATATAACTAACGTGTCGTTTTTTCCGACAAGTCCGCTTCCTGCCTTATTCGTGTGCCGGCCAGCCCAAAAGCAGAATGCACAGAGAGTCAAAAGTAATATGGCGTGCCAAGGCTTCATTGTCTACAGTTTTTCTTTTTATATCCGTATTTAGATACCGCCCGGATATAAAAAAGGCGGCCAAACCATAAATGATGGGATAGCCGCCAAAGTTCTCAGAAGCGAAAGAACGACACTATAGATTGATAGCCAATAATTCTTCTCCTAATTTATGTAACGCTTTTTCCAGCTTTAACGATTGTTCAGGCCTGGGATTTCTAAGCCCAGATGCGTAATGCCACAATTGCTTTTGATTAATGCCGGTTATACGTTCAAGTCCAGACTTTGTAAACAAGTTCGAATAAAAGTCCAATACCGATCTTACATCCATCTTAAAGATAAGCTCATAATCACCTTTAAGGGCTTCCGGCATTTCTCCTCCAAACTCTTTGCATTCTTCTTTAAGGACCTCGATAGAATCGATAATGCCTTTTTTTATCTCATCTACGCTTTTCCCTACTGCAAATATACCATCAATTCCTTCCAAGTAAGCAGAGTAATTATTCTCTGCCCTCTCGATGATAACTACAACTGGTTTCATTTGTTTTTCTTTATTTATTACGTTAATCGTTATTCTTTCTGTTTACCACCGAAGAATAGCAGGGTTGGCTAATCTTACCCTGCCGTTCTTGGGTGATCAAAACACTAATCCAATTCCGATTCCGAAATACCGGCCTGTTTTAGTATTGATTTCAATGTGCCGATTGCTAAGTCATCATTCAACCCTCCCGGAACCGGAATAGGCCTGGGTTCTCCATCTTTCCGGAATATCCGATGATCACCTCGCATTCTTACATTAATCCACCCTTTCGCTTCTAAAACGGATATTACCGCCTTTACTTTTGCTGTCTTCATTCAAGAAAAAGTTTAATTAAACGAAATAGCCTCTCTTGGCTACATGGATAACGGCACAAAGATAACTATTTTTCTATCATTAGCAAAAGAAAAGATAACTATTTTTCTACCAATATAGCAACTATCCCACCATGTCAAAGAACTCTTTGCCTTTTATACGTAGGCAACACGCATATCATAACAAATTCCACCCTTCAATAACATCCGCCATATCAGCTTCTCTTCCATTCTCTACCTTGCTCATCCCGGCAACGATACGGATCATCTGCTCACGCTCGAAGATTAGGTGATCGTCAGCTGGGATTCCTGCATGGTCTGATACGGCTTTGATATATTTTTCCGTATGGTTTTCCTTTGGTGGCGCCCACCGGGTTATCATTTGGCGGATCGTCTCCAGCCGGTAAATCCGATAGTAGGTTAGCAGCGTCCGAAAAATGGCACGGTAGCCGTAAGCCATCGTTTTAAAGTACTTAAACTCCTTATCCGGGCTTGGCCTTACCTCGCCCTGGAACAGGTCGCTGTTGATCCGGATATTCCCCGGATTGTTGTTTCTAAGGCCACGCGGCAGTTCTTTATTATTATTATTCTTCATATCTTATTCGTTGTTTAACCTGTGGTAAAAATCAATCTTGATATCGTCATAAACCGACGACACATTTGTATAGGCACGGTTGTCGTTGGGGCCGCTCTCATTGTATATCTCGCTCTCCACGACCAAAGCGACCTTTTCCACCCATTCGGGGGACGTGTAAGTTGACAATTTCTTCCCCCTGTAGGTAAAACTGTCGAAACGGCTGTTTCTATCCTCATATATATTGTGCAATAAGCCCCGGATTTTCTTTGCCGTCGCTTCATGGTCTACAATATGGTTCTCTTTCCTGACCCTCTTTATTATTTCAAGGACATGGTATTTCGCCAAATCAAAATAAGCCCCGGAGATGTTCTTGATACGGAGTTGGGTTTCCGGCCGAAGCCCTTCTGTCATTGAGGCTAACATCGAGTTTTGCGCCCTTGTCTCCTCCAATAGCTCCTCCATCGTGCCTTTGTTGTCTTTGATGATAGTGTTGATGATGGATTTAAACCACTTAAAGCAGGCTATCATAAGCCCGGCGGACAAAATAAGAAAAAAGGCGGCAGTAATTGCCATCATCCCAAAATCACTAATTCCCTTTGCAGTCGTTACCGCTTCTTCTATTCCCATATCTTCAATCTTTTTTAAAAGAGGCGGCTATAGAACCGCCCCTCTTCCTATATAACCTAAACTTAATTTGTCTCTTTTGCCTTGAATAAAGCTCCGATAGCCTTAACAACGTCGTAAAATCCGCAACCGGACAGACCGGCAGCTACACCGTATATCAATACCTGCCACCATACATAACCGTCAAGCAGCGGTGTCAACTGCAACGCCCATGATACCATGCAGACGATCACGCCGAC
>ERZ773229.522-NODE-522-length-33075-cov-40.066747_pt1 | contig 33075 bp, 31 predicted proteins | sample MGYA00580992_ERZ773229 | MGnify/ENA primary metagenome ERZ773229 (study PRJEB29015, sample SAMEA2737795) | human gut metagenome | biome: human gut; feature: human-associated habitat; material: faeces | place: China | collected 2012 ... | reverse complement strand
TGCCGACAATACTCGCGAGTTACCTTGCCTGGAAGATAGGTTGTTGCCAGATTTTATATATTCCTCGTTAGCTCAGTCGGTAGAGCGCTCGGCTGTCAAGCAGATTGCAAAATCGAGAAGTTAGCAGCTCTATAGGGAAACTTATAGATGATAAAGGTGGCTAAGTCGGTGAAACTCTTAACAGGTAATGCTGAAGACAATACCGAGCAAGGCGTAAGCTATGTGTAGAGACTTTACACCACCTACCTAAATCGAAAGACATGGTAAAGAGAAAGTCCAGACTACAAATTATAAAATATTATAATGTTAATGAAAATTAATGTAGTGCAGTAACCGATAGGTCGTCCGTTCAAGTCGGACACGAGGAGCCATAAATATAGAGTTTGAGTAATTTTACTCAAACTCTTATTTCTTTTAAAAGTCACTAATATCAAAGGTTTAGTGTCTTTTTGCTTTTAAAAAATGTAATCGAATATTAAAAAAAGCCTTAGTATAACTGTACAAAAAAATAAAAACTTTTTTTAATTAAATATATAATTTAATTAAAAATCCTATACCAAATATATAGCATAACTCTAGGAAAAAATCAATACCATAAAATTTATAAAAATAAAATTCTAGAAAAGTTAAAAATCATAAAACCTAAGAGTAACAGGCATTACATATAAAATACTCTTTTATTAAATTATATATTTAATAAAAAGGTAGATACAATAAAACAGGAGGAATAAGTTTTATGAGAAGAACAATGGAAAAAATAAAGGGAAGAAAAGCAATAACTCTAATAGCGCTAGTAGTAACAATAGTTGTAATTTTAATACTAGCAGGAATAACAGTAGGAATGGTAACAAGCGATAACGGAATATTAAAAGAAACAAAAAACGCAAAACAGCAAGCAGAAATAGATAATGAAAAGAGCATAGTCGAGAGAGCAAAAATGCTAGCAATGATGAGAAGTAAAAACGGAGCAATAACATATGACATATTTGAACCAGCACTAAAAGACGAAGCAGGAAAAATGTCAACAGACGTAAGCGATGCAGGAGATATAATAGAAGTACTTTTCACAGATTCAAACAGGTATTATGAGGTAGACAAAGATGGAAATGTAAGCGAGCCACAAGAAGTAGTAAAAGACGAATATGCAGGAGATATAACAAAAGGTGGAAGGTGTGACGGAAGTGAAGAAAAACCTTATGAAATAAATTGCATAGAAGACTTAGCAGTATTTTCAAATATGACAAACGGAACAGGAATAAAACTTGAAAATGGACAAGCAGTAACAATAACTAGAGCGGACACTTTTCAAAATAAAAATGTAATATTAACAAGAAATTTAAACTTTAAATCAAAATATTCATATGCAAATAGTGAAAGAACAGACTTTGGAAACCTAAATAATGATGATACAGACGGAAACGGTCTAATAACAGAAATGACAACAGGAACAGGATTTGTACCAATAGGCTATGATCCAAGTTATTTTAAAGGTAACTTTGATGGGAGAAAGAATACAATATACAATTTATATATAAGTAATTTTGGAGAAGAAAAAAATAGGGGATTATTTGGTACAATATATGGAAATGCTCATATATCTAACCTTATAATAACAGGAACAATTGATTCAAACTGGCAAGTAGCAGGAATAGCTGGCTACTGTGGAGACAATATTAACATAAAAAACTGTATAAACAAAGTAAAACTAACAGGAGAAAATGCGGCAGGTGGAATAGCTGGATTTGCATCAGGAGCCTCCATAGAAAACTGTAAAAATTATGGACAGATAAAAATTGTAGATGGGTATTATTCTTATACAGGAGCAGGCGGAATTGCTGGTTCTGGAGTAAGGAAAATAGAAAATTGCCAAAACTACGGAAAAGTAACAGGAACAAAGCAAAGGTTAGGAGGAATACTAGCATATCAAGGTGGTGAAACTAACATAAATAATTGTCACAATTATGGAAATGTTATATCAAACGATATTTCATTAGTGACAGGCGGAATAGTAGGAATAGCAGAAAATACAAATGGTACAATATTAAATTGTATAAATGAAGGAGAAATAAGTGGAAATGGCATAAAAGGAGGAATTGTTGGGGTAATTGCGGGTTCTAACTGGAACAATGCTACTTCAGAGATAAATATAGAGAATTGCTTTAACAAAGAAAATATAAATTCTACTAACAGTTATGCTGGAGGAATTATAGGAAGGCAAGGGACTACAGCTATTAAAAATTACTTATACATTAAAAACTCATATAATATAGGAAATATAAAGGGCAAAATTTCGGGAGATATAATAGGAGAAATCACAACAGATACGAGAACTGATACAAAAACAGAGTTCACAAATGTATATTATCCCTTAGAGCCAGCAATAGGAACAGGCTCGCTAACAAGTGGAGAAGCAACTCTAAAAACAGAAAAAGAAATAAAAAGTCAAGCATTTGTAGATTTATTAAACTCAAACATAGGAACAAACACAGACTGGAAAAAATGGAAAATAGGAAGTGACGGCTATCCAACATTTGTAGAATAAAATAACACAAAGATAATTAATAAAAAACAACTAAAAAGTATTTGTAAAAAGATTTAGGGTAAAATATTCACAGAGGTGGTAGAATGTTTTATCCTAAAATTATTTATTATGAAAAAGGAATTGAAAATTACAAACTAGGAAAAGAATTATTAGAAAAGTACAAAGATGTTCCAAAAATAGAAATACAAAATCATAATAATATAGAAGAACTAAGAAAAAAACAAAATTCAGAATTTACAAAATTAAAGCAATATCTAATAATAGGAACAAGAAAAACGCATAAATATGTAGAAAATCATAAAGTATCCGATTATTTAGTTCCATACACATCATCTGGATGCACAGCAATGTGTATGTATTGTTATCTGGTATGTAATTATAACAAGTGTGCGTATTTAAGGTTGTTTGTAAATAAAGAAGAAATGCTAGACAAGCTAATAAAAACAGCCAATAAATCAGAACAAGAATTAACTTTTGAAATTGGTAGTAATAGTGATTTAGTATTAGAAAACACCATTACACATAATTTAGAATGGACAATAGAAAAGTTTGGACAAAACAATAGAGGTTATATAACCTTTCCAACGAAATTTGCACATGTAGATCCATTGCTGAATTTAAAGCATAATGGAAGAACTATAATTAGAATGAGCGTTAATCCAGAAGAAATAATACAAAAAGTTGAATTTGGAACATCAAGGCTAAAAGATAGAATAGAAGCAATAAATAAATTAAAAAGTGCAGGATATAAAATAGGAATACTAATAGCACCGGTGATTTTTATAGACAACTGGAAAGAACTATATAAAAAACTTATAGAAAGATTACAAGAAGAGCTAAGTGAAGAAGTAAAGAATAATGTGTTTTTTGAAGTAATATTTATGACATACAGTTATGTTCATATAAGAATAAACGAAGAAGCATTTCCAAATGCTGTAAATTTATATAATAAAGAACAAATGACAGGAAGAGGTAAAGGAAAATATATGTATAAACAAGAACTTAGAAAAGAAGGAGAACAATATATTAGAAAATTATTAGAAGAAAAATTTCCAAATAATCAAATAATTTATATTGTATAGTATAAAAAAGATTAATTAATCAAATTTTATTTTTACAAAGCTATTGTGCAATTTATATAACTATGATAATATAAAGAAAAAAGGAGTTATTATATGAGTAAAAAAGTAATAAAGATAGTATTAATTATTCTATTAATAGCAATAGCACTTGAGGTGGTATTTGTATTAGTAGATAAGGAAAAAGTAAAACAAAATCAAGAACCAGTATTTACTAGAGTTACAAATGTGTATATATCAGACTCTCCAATATCTGGTTATGAAGAATATTTAGGTTTAGGATATAAAATACTAAAAGTAAAGATTACAGAGAATGAATACTATACAAAAATGATGCCGATTTGGGAGGAATCGGATTTGTCAGAAGCATTGAAAATGATAGAAGAGAATAACTCAAAAAATAAAGACAATTATGGATATACTAAATTGGAAAAACTCCCAGAGGAATATCCGGTACATCAGGCTAAAGAAGATGGCTGCGTAATAATAGTATATAATGAGATTAAAAACAAAGAAAAATTAGATAACTTTATAGTAAATACTGAAATAAACGCAAAAGAAAGAAAATCAGATAAAATAAGAATAATACAATTTACAGCTGAAGGAGATATGATAATAGAGGATTTAGAATATAATGCGAAAAATGAAGAATATATTTTAACAACAGATAATACTCGAGATAAGTTTTCAGCTGAGGAAGATCGAAAAATTACTGTAAATGAAGATATCCCAGGAAATTTTTATGGAATAACAAAAACAGAAGAAAATGGGATAATAACAATAAAACTTAACTTATATGCAGAAATATTATATCAAAACGAAAACTCAAAAGTATATAATAATATAAATATTTGTTCATATAAGAAAGATATATAGTAATAATGAATAATATTTGGCTAGCATTATATGGATAGTTGAAAAAATGTTGAATAAAAAATAATTAGCATATAGTTGTGCTAATTATTTTTATTATTTGAAATTAAAAATAAAACAATTGTAAAAATTAGCAAATTTTGTTATAATTACTAAAAATAATTATGAAAAGAGGAACAAAATGGATACAACAGTATATTTTATTAGACATTCAGTAAGATTTAAAAATACAGAACTTATTGAAAGTTACAAAACAGATCAAAGCGAGTTATTAAAAAACGAAAAAATAATATTAAGTGTAATAGGAGAAAGAAGATCAGAGATATTAAGCAATGAAGAGGAACTTCAAAATATGGACGTCGTTTATACAAGCAACTGTGTAAGAACATTGCAGACTGCTAAATACTTATTAGACAAGCAAAAACTAAAAGTAAATATAGATGACAGATTTGACGAGAGAAGAGTAGGAGTACCAAATGAAGATAAAGTAAGTGATTGGTATACTCAGCAATATTTAGATGAAAACTATAAAACTGTCGGAGGAGAAAGTCAACTAGAAGTTAGAGATAGAATGTATGAAGCTCTTATGGAAGTAGTAAATGCAAACAAGGGAAAAAGAATTGCAGTTTTTTCACATGGATATGCAATAACATTTTTATTATTAAAATGGTGCAAATTAGAAAGCATAAGTACTGAACGCATTTTAAAAATAAATTTCAGAGGGAAAAATATTTTCAATAAGAGATTAAACTCACCAGAAGTGTTTAAGCTGGTATTTGACAGCAATAATGAAATAAAAAGTATAGAAAATATAGAATTTGATGATTTGGAATTTGACGACTTCAACAAATAATTACAAAAATTACCAAAAATGTAACAAAGTAACAAAAATGTAATAAAATTCGACAGCATTTTCAAGAAAATATATTGAAAAAAATTTTTAGTGTGATATAGTTATAGTATAAAATAAAATTTTTAGGAGGAAAATCAAATGAAGAAAAAAATCATTTTAGCTGCATTAGTATTATTTGTTGTAATAGCATTAGCAACAACAGTAAAAGCAGCTACAGAGGTAACTACCATTGAGGAGTTAAAAGATGCATTAGTAGGAACAGAAGAGATAATACAAGTAAAGAATGACATTACAGACTCAACTTCTAAATTAAAATTAGAAGTAACTGGAACAAAAGTATTAGATTTAGATGGAAATACAATAAAATTGGATAAATCTTATTTTGTTGTTACAGGTGATGCTGCATTAACAGTAAATGGTAACGGAAAAGTTGAAACAACTGGAAGTTCTAATATGTTTCAATGCTATGCTGAAAATGGCAAAGGAGGAAAGCTTGACATACAAAATGGAACATTTATCAATTCATATCAAGCAGCAAAACTTGGCGAATGTGGACGTATAGTAGCGACATGGGGAACAGAAAATGATGGATCAGTAAATACAATAGTAAATATCGGAAGAGATGCAACATTAGTAGCTGATTATGGATATGGAGTTATTGTTTTTCAAGATGTAAAAAACGGTTCATTCAATGTGACAGTAAATGTTGCAGGAAAGATAAAAGCTGGACAAATGGGTATGACTATTCAAGGCTTTGTTAAAGCAACAACAGGAAATGTTCCAGTAATTAATATTGAACCAACAGCTAATATAGAAGGAACACAAGGACCAGCTATATATGGTGCAGGATATGGTATATGGAATATTACGGGTGGAAAATTTGTAGGAGAAGAAGCTCTATCAATTAAATCAGGTAAATTTAACATAACAGGTGGAGAATTCATAGCAAATGGAGAATTCAAAGCAACACCAGTTGCATATAGTAATGGTGTAGAGAGCACAGGAAGTGCAATCAGCATAACATCAAACTCTGACTATGCAGGAAAAATAGAAGTATCTTTCAATGGAGATGCTACTGTAAAAAGTGAAAACGGATATGCAGTATTTGAAGCAACAACAAAAGGAACTAGCACAAAAGTAGATACATTAAAAATAGCACAAGGCTCATTTACAGGTAAAGAAGGCGATGTAAAGAGCGATAATGTAGAGAAATTCGTAGAAGGTGGAAGCTTTAGCAAAGGTGTAGACGCTAAATATGTAAGTGATGATGTTAAATCAGCAGAAATAAATGGCAAAACAGTATATGGAGAAGCTTATGCATTAACAATAGATGAAGATAGCAAGAAATATCTTTCTCTAGATCTAACAGAAGCTATTGAAGGACAATTAGTTGAAGTAAAAATCAACGAAGAAGCATTAGAAGGAAAATACAAAGTAAAAGATATAATAGTAACATATGGAAGAGGTTCAGAAGTTGAAAAATTAACAACAACAACATTCAATATGCCTAACGGAGATGTTACAATAAAAGCTGTTCTTGAAGAAGTAAAAGAAGATGTAAAAGAAGAAGTAAAAGAAGAAGTAAAAAATCCACAAACTGGAGATAATATAGTTGCATATACAGCATTACTTGCAATAGCAGTAGTTGGTATAGTAGCAACAGTTATAGTAAAGAAAAAATAATAAATGGTATATAAAAAAATATGTCAATTGGTAAAACAATTGGCGTATTTTTTTGCAAATTTTTCAATATGTCATTTAGTAGTCACTTAGGATTAGTATAATAATAAATACAAAGAACTAAGGGAGAATAGAAATGAAGAATATTAAGAACATAATAATTGTAGTAATAATTGTACTAACAAGCATTTGTCTACTATTTATAAATAGTGGCTACCAAATGTATAGAAAAGCAATAAAAGAGGTAGGCCTTACAGAAAAAGTATCGCAAATAACAGAGAAAGAAAATTATACAAAACTATCAGAAATGCCTAAAATTTATTTAGATGCTGTTATTGCTGTAGAGGATCATAGATTTTATAACCATAATGGAATAGATGTAATTTCAATAGGAAGAGCAGCATTTAATGATATAAGAACATTGAGCTTTATTGAAGGTGGGAGCACGATAACTCAACAGCTATCGAAAAATGTATATTTCACACAGGAAAAGAAAATTGAGAGAAAAATTGCAGAAGTTTTTATGGCTTTTACATTTGAAAAACACTATACAAAAAACGAAATACTTGAATTGTATTTAAATACAGCATATTTTGGAAATGGATATTATACTGTGAAGGAAGCAAGCCAAGGTTATTTTGATAAAGAACCTAAAGAAATGACTGACGGAGAAGCAATTATGCTTGCTGGCATACCAAATGCCCCATCTGTATATAATCCAAAAGTGAATTTAAAATTAGCAAAACAGAGACGAAATCAAGTTATAAAGAAAATGATAAAATATAAGAAATTAACGCAAGAAGAGGCTAATAAAATAATTGCAGAAAATTAATAATAAGATTCAGTTATTACAAATAGCTGAATCTTATTTTAGTAATTTGCTAAAAAATCTTTCAGTAGACATAGAGCCAACTCTATTGTTCCTTTTTAGTAAATATAAACATTCAGGATTTTTAGTAATATAGTTCACACCACTAGTGCAAGAAAGGCTTGCTTTAAATCCTAATTCTTTAATTAACGGTATGGAATCTTTTGATACAGCTCCCAAGGGATAAGTGAAAGTATTAGGCTTATAACCATTACAATTCTTCTCAAACTCATCTTGCAATTTTAAAAGATCATTTGTAAAAACATCAGCATAAGCCGAAACACTTTCATAAGGTAACTTTTTTGAGCCTTGTCTTTTAGACGTTGAGTGTAAATTATAGGTGTGATTTTGAAACTCAATACAACCATCTTGCATCAAATCGTTTATATCTTTCCATCTAAGATAACTATAATTAAGATTTGCTTCATCACTCTTGCTATAAGTATCAGTATATTTACCAACGATTGATATAACAGCTTTCATATCGTATTTATGAAGTAAAGGAACGGCATAACCAAAATTGTTATAGAAACCATCGTCAAATGTGATGATGATAGGCTTTTCTGGAAGTGGAGAATTTTTATAAACATAATTAATTAAATCAGTCATTGTAATAGTTGTATATCTTTTATCTTGGATGTATTTTAAATCATTTTCAAAAGTAGCCGGATGTACAATATAATTGCCAGACTTAGATTTTAAAAGACTATGATACATGACAATAGGAAGAGCAATGGAGTCATCATTCTTAGCAAAGGAAAAATTATGTACAAGGATCAAAGGAAAAATGTGCGCAAGCAATAGAATAAGAACGATGAGAATCTTTTTATAATTAAATTTAAAAACTTTAAAACTAATCATATAAAAAATATATGCAAAAAAATGAAAAATATGTAGAGAGACAAGAGTGTTTTGAATATAATCAAATAGATAGAAAATATAATTATATTTTCTAAAAAAGCTTCTTTATATAAGGGGAGAATAATGAAAAAAATATTTAAAACCTACAAGTCGGTTATTATACTTTTGGCTGCGATAGTAATCGGCGCAATTATTGGAATTGCATGTAAAGAGAAAGCAGCTGTCTTGAAACCATTTGGAGATCTTTTCTTAAATCTACTATTTGTAACAATTGTACCATTAATATTCTTAAGCATAACCACATCAATATCAAAGATAAAACAACCTAAAAGACTGGGAAAAATAGTTGTAACTATAATTTTAACATTTGTGGTAATGTCGCTTGTAGCGGTAATTGTGGGAGTAGTAACAACATACCCAATAAAACTAGTAGAGCCATCAGATGGGGTAAAAATCAGAGAATCATTAGAAGAGAGCAGTGGAAATGTAGAGACGACAACAGAAGAAATCAGTATATTAGAAAGAATAGTAAATGTTCTTACAGTGTCAGATTTTAATAAACTTTTATCAAAAGAAAATATAATAGCAATAGTAGTATTTTCAATACTATTTGGAGTTGCAATGAGGGTAGCGGGAGATAAAGCAAAAGCTCTTGAACAAACACTGGAATCTGCATATGAAGTTGTATTGAAATTTATAAAAATTATAACATACTATGCACCTGTGGGATTAGGCTGCTATTTTGCGGTGCTAGTTGGAACTTTTGGAGAATCAATAGCAGTTGGATATGCAAAAACTTTTGCTTTGTATACGATTGTATCAGTTGGTTTCTACATAGTGATGTATACAATTTATGCTTTTATAGCAGGAGGCAAAAAGGGAGTAATAGCACTTTGGAAAAATATTATATCTCCAACAGTTGTAGCCCTTGCTACATGCTCGTCAGCGGCAGCAATTCCAGCAAATACAAAAGCGTCGGAAGAAATTGGTGTACCAGCAGATATAGCAGAAACGACAGTGCCATTAGGAACTAGCTTCCACAAGGATGGTTCAATAATTGGATCAGTGTTTAAAATAATGTTCTTAGTATGTCTATTTGGTACAACTGCTTCGATAGGGCAAATAATGATTGTTGCTCTAATAGCCAATTTGCTAGTTACAGCAGTTCCAATAGGTGGAGGAACCATTTCAGAAATGATGATTTTATCAATGATGGGATATCCAGTAGCGGCACTACCAATACTTACAATGATAGCAACAATAATTGATGCACCTGCAACTGTACTTAATTCAGTGGGGGACTCGGCTGCATCAATGTTGGTGGCCAGAATTGTGGATGGTAAGAATTGGATTACTAGAAAAAATATTAATATAAAAGTATAAACATCAATAAAGATGGAGCATTTGATAGAAAAATATCAAATGCTCCGTTTTAGTTTATTGTAAATCAAGTTTAGTAACTTTAGCTAATTCTTCATTTCTTTTAGTTTTGTTAGTAGAAGTTTTAATTAAAGGCTCTTTAGTTAAAACCATATGTTTAATATATTTATATCTTGGAAGAGTCTTGTTAATTTTTTCCTTAATCTCGTTCCATATAATATTTTTGATTTCTTCTTCTAAAATATTGTTGTACTTAGATTTTATAATTTTTTCATCATACACAACTTCGACTGCGACTTTAACATTACTTGGATCATTTTTGTCAGGTAAAGCATAAACAAAAGACTCGCTGACCTCGTCTAATCTGTTTACTAACACTTCAATTTCCTCAGGGAAAACCTTTTTTCCATTTTGAAGAACAATCAAATCTTTTTTTCTACCAGTAATGAACAAAGCCCCATCTTTGTCTAAGTAGCCTAAGTCACCAGTATAAAACCAGCCATCTTTTAAAACTTCGTTAGTTTTTGCTTCGTCATTGTAATAGCCAAGCATTACGTTAGGACCTTTTACAGTAATCTCGCCAGAACCAGAAGAATCTGGATTATCGATTTTTACTTCTAAGCTAGACATTGGTAATCCAACTGACCCGGCTCTAAGGAAAAATCCATTTTCGGCAGATATAACAGGAGAAGTTTCTGTAAGCCCATATCCTTGTACAAGATGGATACCAATAGAATTGAAAAATTTAGCAACTTTTTTATCAAGAGGTGCACCTCCAGAAATTATAAATCTCATTTCTGAGCCAAGTTGATCAATTAAAGGCTTGAATAGCTTACGTCTAACATCTATGTGAAGCTTTAAAAGAAGATTGCTTAATCTAATTGCAAAATTAATTAATCCTAATTTCTTTTGCTTTTCTAGTTCTTTAATAATTGTTTCATACATCTTTTCTATTAGAATAGGAACACCGACAAATAAAGAAACTTTGTATTCTATAAGATTTTGCTTAATATATCTTAATCCGTCAGGGAATACTGTTTTAACACCAGATGCCAACATAACTAACATACCAGTTAAACCAAAAATATGATGGAAAGGTAAGAAAGCTATATTAGTGTCAGTTTCAAAAAATGGTTCTACAAGTTGCATATCATATATATTTGTAACAATACCATACTGATTAAGCATAACTGCTTTTGATTTAGCGGTGGTTCCAGAAGTAAATAGCAGAATGCTCATAGAATATGAATCTACTTTATAATTAACAAAGTCAAGAAATCCATTTTCAACCTCTTTTTTCCCATCGTTTAACAAATCCCAGAAAGAGAGAAAATCTGGCTCATCTGAAAAACAAATAAAATGTTTAATTTTGGTTTTACTAGACTCTCTGATAGTATTCATCAATTCTACTGTTTTTGAATCAAAGACAACAGCCTCAACTTCACTTCTTATCAAAGAATCCTCAAGTTCGCCAAGTTGTAACCCTTTATCAAGGGGAACAGAAACAATTCCTCCTAAAACATTTGCAAAATGAGAGACAGCCCATTCGTAGCAATTATGCCCAACAATAGCAACCCTTTTGCCAGACAATCCTAATTTGTACAAAGAACTTCCAAAAGCGTTAATATCTGATAACAAATCAGCATAAGTGTGGTTTACATATTTTTTAGAGCCATTATCAATAACTTTTGTTGAAAAGGCAATATTATCAGCATAAACCTTTGCAGAATTGTATAATAATTCTTTTATATTTTCAAATTTTTTTATATCTTTTTCTATTTTTTTCATTATGACCTCCATGTAAATTGCATATTCAAAATTCATTCATATTATACTTTAAAAATACAAAAGTGTCAAATCGGTAAAATAGATAATTCTTCACTTTTAATTAATAAAAAAACTACTTGCTCTTGCTTGAAAGAAATTGACATCATAATAAAGTTGTGCTATTATAAAAAAATACTAATAATTAATACAGAAGAGGCAAAAAATGAAAGAAAAAATAAAAGAATTTATTACTAAAAACTTAAAATGGATTATACTGTTTGTTTGCTTAATCGGCTTTTTAGCATTTGCAGAAGATGTATTCCATAAAGAAATAATGCAGGGAGATATAATAGGATATAAACTAGTATCAACATTTTTAATATCGGATTTTGCAACACCAATAGCAAAAGTTATTACTAATTTTGGAGGAGCAATATTCTTAATAATAGTAACTGTTGTACTATTTATCGCAATAAAAAATAGAAAAATTGGAGCGTCAATTTTTGCAAATTTAGTAATCATTACAGCACTAAACCAATTAATAAAGGCAATATTACAAAGACCTCGTCCAGATGAGTTTAGAATAGTTGAGACAAGCGGTTACAGCTTTCCATCAGGACATTCAATGGTAAGTATGGCTTTCTATGGATATCTGATATACCTAATATACAAATATGTAAAAAATAAGTACATCAAATGGACTTCGATAATTTTGCTTAGTATACTAATTTGCTTAATTGGAATAAGCAGAATTTACCTAGGAGTGCATTATACAAGTGATGTTTTAGGAGGCTTTTTAATATCAATATCTTATTTAGTAATATACACAAGCACGATTAATAAATTTTTATGCTATAGTATAGGAATATAAAAAATACAAGAAAATATATTATACTATTAGTTATAATAGCAATTAAGGAGACAAAATATGGGATTAGTAGAAATCTTATTATTAGCAGTAGGTTTAGCAATGGATGCCTTTACAGTATCGATTTGCAAAGGTCTTTCTATGAAAAAAATGAATTGGAAAAAAGCAATTATCATTGCTTTTTATTTTGGCGTGTTCCAAGCTATAATGCCTGTATTGGGCTATTTTTTAGGCACAACCTTTGAAAGCTTAATTACAAAATTTGATCATTGGGTTGCGTTTATATTATTATTAGCAATTGGAGGAAATATGATAAAAGAATCTTTTGACAAAGAAGATGAGAAGAAAAATGACAAGGTTGATTTCAAGACAATGGTAATATTAGCATTAGCCACAAGCATTGATGCTTTAGCAATAGGTATCACATTTGCTTTCTTAGATGTTAATTTAGCGTTAGCAGTATCTATAATTGGAATCATAACATTTATAATCTCAATCTTCGGAGTAAAGATAGGAAATAGATTTGGAAACAAATATCAAAACAAAGCAGAACTAGCAGGAGGAATTATACTTGTATTGCTAGGAATAAAAATACTACTAGAACATTTAGGCATAATTGCATTTTAAACAATTAGAGGATGAAGCCTAAGAAAAAATAATGGAATAAAAGAAACAAATATAAATAACTAAAACATGAGAGTTAAGAAATTAATCTTAACTTTATTATTTTGTATGGATTTTGAATAAGAGATATTTGAAATACAATAATTCTTTTTGTATAATCATAATGAGTGGAATATGTACATTAGTTTCTAAAAAGAAGAAGCCATTTTTTGGCGAAAAGAAATTCTTTGAACATTATAGTTTTAAAGTTGTAGATACCATAGGAGAATATGAACTATTAGCATTACAGTTTGATAACAATGAAACACCTAAATTCAATGATAGTGCTAAAATTATGAAGATAGATAATCAAGAATTCACAATTTATTATAGTCCAGAATGTCCTTATGTAGAGTACGAAGTAAAAGAACTAACGGACTATGCAAAAGAGAAAAAAATAGATATAAATTTTGTCAAAATTGATTCTCTTGAAAAAGCAAAAAATGCACCTTGCATATTCAATAATTGGGCAAATTTCTACAAAGGAAAATTCATTTCTCATACTATACTAAATGCAAACTCATTTGAAAAACTAATAAAATAAGGAGGTGTTTTTATGAGCAAATATGAACCATTATGGAATTATTTAAAAGAAAATAAGAAGTATATAGCTTTATTAAGAGGAATAAATATAAGTGGTAAAAATAAAGTTCCGATGAGTGAATTAAAGAATAAAATGGAAGAACTAGGATATAAAAATGTTGTAACTTACCTTAATAGTGGCAATGTTATCTTTGAGAGCAATATAGACGATAAAGAAACTATAATGAGAAATATATATGAAGCTATAAAAGATAAATTTAATTTAGACATACCTATCTTTGTTATGACAGCATCGGAACTTCAAGAGGTACTAAACAATACTCCTGAATGGTGGGGTACCAATAACAAAGAGATTTATGATAATATAATTTTTATAATTCCGCCTACTAAATATAAAGAAGTATTTGATACTATTGGAGAACCCAAAGAAGAAATTGAAAAAGTTAAAGAATATAATAATTATATATTCTGGTCTTACGATTTAAAAAATTATAGAAAATCAAACTGGTGGAACAAAACAGCTAGTACAAGTATTAGGGACAGAATAACAATACGAACGGCAAATACAATGAGAAAAGTATTAGAACTATGTACAGAATAAATTATAAAAATTTCATAAAAACTATTGACAAGGAGAGTACTTTATTATAAAATGCGAACAATAGTTCTATATTAATTAATGAAGATTATATGTGCTAATAAATAAAGCAACACTAAATTTTATAAAAAGGAAGTGCTCTTATGAACGAAAAAAGAAATGAAATTATTTTGTTTGAAAACCAAGGAGTAAAATTAGAGGTTAACTTGAAAGATGAAACGGTGTGGCTTACACAGGAACAGATGTCAAAATTATTTGAAAAAGCGAAGTCGACTATTAATGAGCATATAAAAAAAATATATAAAGATGGTGAATTAATAGAGAGTGAAACAATGACTAAATTCGGAAATTCCGAATTTGCAGATAAGCCAACAAACTATTACAACTTGGATATGATTATATCTGTAGGATATCGTGTAAAATCACAAAATGGTATTTTGTTTAGAAAGTGGGCAACTAATGTTTTAAAAGACTATATGCTTAAGGGTTATGCTATAAACCAGAAGAGACTAGAATATCTGGAAAAAACAGTACAATTAATAGATATTGCAAATAGAATGGACGAAAGACTGGAAGAAAATGATGCAAAAGAAATATTAAAAGTTATTGGAGAATATTCAAAAGCACTAAACTTATTAGATGACTATGATCATAGAACATTAGAAAAAATTAAAGGAAATGAAGACAATAGAAAAATAAAATACGAAGATTGTATAGAAATAATAAATAAACTTCGATTTAATGCAGAAAGTTCGCTTTTTGCGGTCGAAAGAGACAAAGGACTAGAATCAATTATAGGCAATATATATCAAAGTTTTGAAAGACAAGATATTTATAGAAGTGTTGAGGAGAAGGGAGCAAATTTCTTATATTTAATAGTAAAAAATCATGTATTTGTAGATGGGAATAAAAGAATTGCTGCAACGCTATTTATATACTTCTTAAATTTTTATGGTATTCTATATAAAGATGGTAGCCAAATAATAGACAATAATACATTAGCTGCTTTGACTCTGTTAATAGCAGAATCAAATCCAAAGGAAAAAGATGTAATTATAGACTTAGTAATGAATTTTTTAAACAATGAATAAAAAATTTTATAAAAACTATTGACCGGTACCTACTACCGGAATGTATAATAATGAAAATATTAATAAAATAATATTACAATTTGATAATACATGTGATATAATAAGAAAAAATTATTTAAGGAGGTATTTTTTGAGGAAAATTAATATAGGTGTATTGGATCTCGTAATTGATTTGAAATAATAAATCAATAGGAGGATACAAAAATGAAATATGAAAAAACTTTAAAATACAATACAGATTTAATTAATCAAAAAATTATGGGACCTAACCCACTAAAATTGGAAGAAGAACTTATGAAAGACAACAAAATAAAAGCAGGTTCAATAGTTATGGACTTAGGAAGTGGTCAAGGAATCACATCAGTTTTCTTAGCAAAGGAATATGGCTTTAAAGTATATGCAACAGACCTTTGGAGTGACGCAGAAGAAAATAGAAAATTTTTTGCCAAAATGGGATTAACAGATGAGCAAATTATTCCAGTAAAAGCAGATGCGACAGATTTAAAATACGAAAAAGAATTTTTTGATGCGGTTGTTAGCACAGATTCTTACAATTACTTTGGAAGAGACGAAAAGTATTTAGATGAAAAACTTTTGCCGTTTGTAAAAAAAGGAGGCTATATTTATATAGTTGTTCCAGGAATGAAGAAAGACTGCCATAACAATATTCCAAAAGAGTTACTATTATCTTGGACACCAGAGCAACTTGATTATCTTCATGACATAGAATATTGGAAAAATATAATTTTAAAATCAAGAAATAGTGAAATTGTATCAATATATGAAATGGAAAGCAATGAAGAGTGTTGGGAGGACTGGATAAACTGCGACAATGAATATTCTAAAAGCGACAGAAAATCTATAGAAGCAGGAGCTTGTAAGTATTTAAACTTTATTGCTATTGTCTTGAAGAAAATATAAGTTTGTAGAGAGTAATTTTTATTACTCTCTTTATATATAATATGAAAGGAAAAAATCAATAAAATAGATTAATTGATTTATAAGGGGAAAAACAAAAAAACAATGGCAGTGTTAATAAGATTCAGGAACAATTATAGATATAAATATACTATTACAATTGTTATTGGAATATTTTTATGCTTTATGGATTTATGTTTAAATAAACTATTCAACAATAGGTGGAACGAAATTTTCAATGGCATTTCTTAGTTTTGGATGGTGAATTACAAAGTGAATAGAAGGACTATTGGCTTTTGAAATCATAACCCATTTTTTTTCGCAGAATAAAATTTGAATATTTTTAAATGCATTATTAGTATTTATACTTAACTTATAATTCTTATTATTTTTTTCGTACTTCTTTGTTAAATCTAAATGCTCTAAATACTCTTCATAATTATAATAAACTTTCTTTTCATAAAAATTATCTGCAAGAAAAAGAGAAAGAGGAGCTTTTTCAAAATCTTCTTTTGAAAGCTCTGATATTTCATCTTCAAAAATATAATTTTGAGCTATATTTTCTAATATTTCTTTTTGAGCTTTTACAGATTCTTGTATCTTTTCAATATCTTCATTTGAAACATTATTGTGTTTTAGAATTCTTAAAAGCAAATCATCAGAAATAGTATGAATTGGTAAAGATGATAAAATTCTTCTACGATTAGCTTTTTCGGTAACACTTGAAGACAGAAATGCAGTATAAGCATTTTCTGAGTCCTTCTTATAAATCTCCATAAGAGGGGTAGCTTTCTTTAATAAGCAATCTGCTTTTGATTTATAATAAGAAATATCAGATTTATTAGTTGATAAAGTATATCTTCCTTTATCATGATATCCGTTAACACATTCCCCAGATAAGGCAACAGCTCCAGAAACATAATTAAAATGGCAGTATATGTTATCTTGTAATCTTTTAAAGAAGTATGGAGAAACTTGTCCTGTCATATAAATTGGTAGCCAACTTTCTAAACCTAACATCATTTCATTAAATGGCCTATCAAGATTATGAATAATGTTTAAGTGTAAGCCTTTTTTTAGCATTATAGCAATAGCATACATCCACTTTTTACCAAACTCAACATCTTGTGCCATATCTTCCATGGGCATATCACTACACATAAAAACTGAATCATTATTTTTTGAAAGAACAGTTGCTTTAAAAAAATCTAACTCGCCTTTCTTCATTTGTTCAATACCATAATATGTCTTAGAAATAGGTTTGTAAAAAGGAACTGCTGGCACTTTCATTTCATCAAAATGTATAGCTTTAATGTATTCATTTAGGTCAAAGTTATCTAAATTGTTTAAAAAATTATCTATATAATTTTGAGATTGATTTGAGTTGGTTGAAAGCCAGCTCAATAGCTTATCATAATAGCTAGAATCATCATTTAGGTCTTCTAAATTACAACCAATAAGAATAGCTACAGCCTTTTTACTATCATTTGATTTATATTTTTTTACAACAAAATTGCAAACAGTCTCAATAAAAATTTTGGGCTTTGAAGGGGTCTTAGCTCCAGTACGAATTTTAGAAAGTAAAGAAGAATCATAGGAACTAGAACGCGAAAGTTCGGCAATATTAATATTTAAAGTTGCAATAAGTTCATTAAAATTTTTACTTAATTGCTCAAAATCAATAGAGATGTCATTCAAAGTTGCGGATAAGGTAATATAGATTTCTTCTCTTGTTAAATTTAAACCTTTAACATTAGAAAGTTTATATAAACCATCTACTAATTGCTCTAATTGTTTACTTCTTATACCGGGAGTTCTATCTCCTCTACGGTAACGACTGATAACAGAAGTGGATAGACCTGAAGCGGATACAAGCTCTTTTGCAGAACACCCAATTTGGTTTATATATTTATTTAATTGTTCATAAAAAGTCATAATAATCCTCCACAATTACAATGTAAATTTGATTATAATATATCACAAGATTATTAAAAGCGCAATCGCCAAAAAGACAATGAAACTTTGGCAAATATAATGGAATAAATACTCATCTATGATAGAATGAACAAAAATATAGAAAGGAGGAAAATAAAATGAAAATTAAAAAAATTATTACTACTGTGTTAATACTTTGTTTGGCTATTATGCCAATTAAAGTATTTGCAAATTCAGAAATTGGCGATGTAGATATTGAGGGGGTAACCTTTAATTATAATCCGGGTGATAAACCAAAAGCAACTGCTTACAAATGTGATCCATGGAATGAACTATATGATATAGAGTACGAATACTGGGAAGAAATGAAAATTAATGCAAATGGAGAGTCTGTTCCAGTAAAGTTTTGGTACTCTGATGAGAGCAAGAATAATGCCATTTCATCTGACAAAAAAATAACAACTTTTGAAGAAGGAAAAACTTATATGTATAGTATTTCTCTTAAAGCAAAAGATGAAAATACATTTGCAACTGATAAAAAAGTAATGGTAAACGAGACATATGTTAATAGTGCCAATGTAACGAATTCTGGAACAAAGCTTTTTGTAGTCGCTATAAAAACAATAAAACCTAAAACTGTTATATACCAGCATATTAGTGAAGTTGAGATAAATAATGCAACAATCAGTTTTAAAGTAGGCGATAAACCTGTATTCTCAGGAACAACACCTGAAAATGTTCCATATATATACCAATCTGAATATTGGAGTACTGATGGAGGTAACAAATATTATTATGCTGCTGATTTTTGGAACATCAACAACCCTGATGATTTATTTACCAAATTTGAAAGTGGTAAGTCTTATACTTATGGAATATATTTTAAGGCAGCAGAAGGATATTGTTTTACAACTGATACTAAATTAAAAATAAATGATAAGTATTACGATTATGACACTACTGACTATGATCCGATGTTACAATATAATGAAGGTGAATATGCAACAATGTGGGTTGACACAAGTTTGATAATTACACCAACAGAAAGCTCACAGGGAGACCCAACAACACCAAGTGAGCCAGCCACACCAACAAATCCAACACAAGAAACAGAGGAAGAATCACAAATAAAGAATCCAAAAACAGGAGACAATATTATAACAAATGTAATACTATTTATAACTTCTATAGTAGCTATTGGCACATTAACAATAGTAAGCAAAAAAACAAGAGAATAGCGAGAGTCAGAAACGCTTGATATTGCTTAACCTTTCTTTAATCGATAACTTACTCTAAAATGAATAAAATAAAGCTAAAAGTAAGTGTAAACTACAAAACACTTACTTTTTTTATGAAAAAAATATATATCTAATTGTCATACACAAAATAAAATGTATATATGCTAAAAGCCACGCTTTTAGTCTATTAGATAAACTTCCTGTTCCTGCAAAATTATCCGTTGAATAATTTTGACAGGATAAATGGATTTATGTTATTATAGGAATAAGATAAATAATAATTTATGTTCGCGAAAATTACAAAGACTATATTGAAATATTTATATTGGGGGAAAGTATGGGAAATTATGAATTAGAATCAGATGAAGTAATTTTATTTAAAGACGTGGTAACACATAATAAAATAAAGGGAAGATTACAATTAACTTTAACTTCACGAAAAATAATATTGGAAAAAGAGAAAGGAATTGTAAAAAAAGAAAAGATATTAATGGATATTATAAATTTAGAAGATATTAAGATTTACAATGAAAAAGTGCAAGTAAAACAAAAAGGACCTGAAGTTACTATTCAAACTATAAAAGATAATATTATAATTACTTTTGATGGAATGTTTAAAGCTAATAAATTTATTGGAAAAATTGTTGATACAGTTACAGGAACTACTTTTACCAAGAGAAGTACAGAAAAAATAAAAGGAGCTTTTAACACAGTAGATGATGTATTAGGAATTGATACAAGAGGAACAATAAAAGGTGTTGTAGAAAATGGTATAGCAAGTACACTTTTAAAAGGATTTAAAAAGAAGAAATAATAGATTTATTAGTAAGAATAAAAAAGCAAGAGCAAAGTGAAAACAAATTATTTAGATAAAAAGTTTAATAAGAAAGGTTCGTTTAAAAATAAGTGAACAAAATAAAATTCTTTTCATAATATAGAATATGAAAGGAGTTTTTATTATGGACTATGAATTAATGGTAAATGGAAATATAAAAATTGGTCAGCCTGCACCAGATTTTAATGCAACAACAACAATGGGAAATATATCATTAAATAAATATAAAGGAAAATGGGTAGTTCTATTTTCACATCCAGGAGATTTTACCCCCGTATGAGCATACAATTTGGGGAAATATCAGAAATGCTTGATATTGCTTAACATTTCTTTAATCGATAACGTACTCTAAAATGAATAAAAATTGCCACAAAATCGATCGTGAGGCAATTGACAAAGAAAAATTTCAAAAGAGTCGATTTGAACATAAAGATAAGATAGCTAAATACTTTACAGCATATATGGATATGTATGATGAAATTATTGCATATTATAATCAAAAATATTTTAAAGAGCGGAGTAAAAACTGGAATAAAATTAATGGCAGAAGCAATAAAATAAGGCTAAAAGTAAGTGTAAACTAAAAAAACACTTGCTTTTTTTATGAAAAAAATATGTATATCTAATTGTTATACATAAAATAAATTGCATATACGCTAAAAACCTCGTTTTTAGGCTATTAAGTGGGATTAGTATAACTCCCTGTTCCTGCAAAATTATCCAATGGATAATTTTGACAGGATAAATGAGTTTGTGGTATTATATGAATTAGAAAAATAGAAATTTGTTGAAATGGAAGATTGATTATTAAAAAAATTAAAAACATGAATATTATTAATTATATTAGGCAACTTATTATGTGTTAGCTTATATATTTTTTTGTAAAGAGGTGTGAATATGAGTGATTCAAAAGAAAATGTTGATGTATTAAAAATGTATGGAGAAGACAGTACTACAAAAAGAAATGAATTTTTAAAAAAGCATAACTTAAATGAAAAGGGGCTTACTAGTAAACAAGCTGAAATTAATATTAAGAAATTTGGTCTTAACGAAACAAAAAAGGCTAAACCTAAGAAGTGGTATAATTATTTACTACAAAGTTTACTAACACCTTTTAACTGCATTTTAATTGGTATTTCAATTATCTTAATATATACAGATATATATTTAGCAATAGAACCAAGCTATGCAAATATAATAGTCATAGCAATTTTAGTTACTGCAAGTACTTTATTAGATTTTTTTGAGTCATATAGATCTAATAAGGCAGCAGAAAAATTAAGGGAAATAGTTGAAACAACTACTACAGTTATTAGAGATAACAAAGAAATAAATATACCAGTTAAAAATGTAACCTTAGGAGACATTGTTTTATTGTCTGCTGGAAGTATTATACCAGCTGATTTAAGAATAATCGAATCAAAAGACCTATATGTAGGACAGGCTTCATTAACTGGAGAATCTGATAATATAAAGAAAACCGTTGAATTAGAAAACAATCAAGAAGAATTAGACAGTATATCGGATTTTGATAATATCTGTTTTATGGGTACAAATGTTGTATCTGGTTCAGCAAAAGGTGTTGTAATAAAAATTGGAGATTCAACATATTTTGGGAAAATAGCAAATACCGTAACTTCTGGAAAGGAAAAAACAGCATTTCAAAAAGGAATTGAAAGTATAAGTAAATTATTAATTAGAATTATGATTTTTATGATACCAATAGTATTTTTAATAAATGTGGAAAAACATGATATTATTCTAGCATTTACTTTTGCTGTTGCAATAGCCATTTGCATAACACCACTATTGCTACCTGTTATTTTATCTTCAAGTTTATCTAAAGGTGCTGTGAGAATGTCAAAAAAGAAGACTATTGTTAAGAAGTTAGATTCGATTCAGAACTTTGGAGCAATGAACATATTCTGCACAGATAAGACAGGAACATTAACAGAAGACAAGATTGTTCTAGAAAAATACTTAAATGTAAATGGAGAAGAAGACTCCAACATTTTAAAATATGCCTTTTTAAATGCCTATTTGCAAACAGGACTAAAAAGCAATATAGACGAGGCAGTAGTTGCTAAAGCTAAAACTGTTGGAATTGAAAATAGTTTAAAAAAATATAAAAAAATAGATGAGATTCCTTTTGACTTTTCTCGTAGGTGTTTATCTGTAGCAGTAGAAATTGATAATAAAGATGAATTAATAACAAAAGGTGCTGTTGAAGAAATTCTAAATATTTGTACAACATTTGAATATAAGGGACAAACGGAAAAGCTTAGAAATGAAAAAATAGAAAACATGAGAAAAATTTGTAAAAACTTAAATGAGGAAGGCTTTAGGGTTGTTGCCATTTGTAAAAAAATTATAACTAATAATAAAAAAGATTTTAATAGTACTGATGAAAAAGACATGACTTTACTAGGTTTTATTGGTTTTCTTGATCCACCAAAGGAAAGTGCAAAAGAAGCAATAGAAGGTTTAAACAATGCGGGAATAAGAGTTATGGTTCTTACAGGTGATAATGTTGAAGTTACAAGATGTGTTTGCAATAAAGCAGGGATAAATTCAAAAGAAATCATAACTGGAAATAAAATAGATACATTATCGGATGTAGCACTATCAAGACTATTAAAAAGAAATAATATATTTGCGAAACTTTCTCCAATACAAAAAGCAAGGATTGTTAGAGTTTTAAAACAAAATGGAAATGTTGTAGGATATATGGGAGATGGAATAAACGATAGTCCAGCGTTAACAAATTCCGATGTTGGAATTTCTGTTGATACTGCAGTTGATATAGCAAAAGAAACTGCAGATATTATATTACTTGAAAAAGACCTTAATGTACTATTAGATGGTGTAATGGAACGGAAGAAAAACATATGTAAATTTAATGAAATATATAAAAATGGCAACAAGCTTCAACTTTGGGGAAGTAGTTTCAGTAATTATTGCAAGCATTGTACTACCATTTTTACCTGAAACACCAATTCAACTATTAGTAGAAGGATTATTATATGACTTTGGTCAAATGACAATTCCGTTTGACAATGTAGATAAAGAATTGATTGGAAAGCCAAAAAAATTAAATATAAAAAGCTTAAAAAGGTTTATGTTTTTTATGGGTCCTGTAAGCTCACTATTTGATATAGTTGTATTTTTACTATTATGGTTTGTTTTCACAGTTAGAGATGTTATACACTTTCAAACAATATGGTTCACTTACAGTATAGTATCAAATTTAATAGGAATGCACATTATAAGAACGGCAAAAACACCATTTATACAAAGTAATGCACATAAGGCTGTTTATATATCTTCAATTCTGCTAATTATAATAGGAATTTTAGTACCATTTACGCCTCTAGGAACTGCGATAGGCTTAGCACCAATTGCATTAAAATATATTTTCATGATATTTGGAGTCACATTCTTATATTGTATTGTAGCAAGTTATGCAAAGAAAATTTATATAAAGAAATATAAGGAATGGATATAGAAATAATAGAAGATAGGAGATGATGTGAATGAATCAATTAAAAATAGGAACATTTTTGATAGTTTTAGGAAATTTATTATATTTAGCATTTACATTTTTTACTGGAAATGAGACAAGCAGTTTTGGAAATTTTAGTAGTGGCTTATTAGTAGGACTATCAATTGGTTGTAATCTTGTTGGTATAATTTTAATAGCTGCTTATATAGCTAAAAAAGATAAAGAAGAAGATAAAAAATAAATTATAGATGAAGGGATATTGGATAATATGAATAAAAAATTATTAATTGTTACTTTAATTTTTTTCCTAATAATTATTGTTTTAGCAGTTATTACAAATTATGTAGATACTGGTAGAGTGACAACAGGACATGAGCCAAAGTGTTGCATAAAAATAGTTAGCAATGATGGTAGTAAAGTAACCTATTGGGGATTGGGTTATAAAGTAATTCGTTATGTTGGAGTATCTCCAAATGAACTATATGAAAATAATATTGGTGTTAAAATGGGCAGTTGGTTTATGAAATATGAATTGCCAGAGCCTGATAGCACTGAAAATAAAGAGTATTCTTTCTTTGGAAAAGTAATTGAATCTACCGCTAACTGTATTATAGTAGAACCAAATGAAGATGAAGAAGAAAGAAAAACGGCCGATAAAATATCTATTTCATTAGGAAAATATAATGATGCACTTTATGAAATAGAAACAAATGTAAAAATAACTTATGATGGCAACATTATGTTGAGTGATCCAGCACAGATTAATGCAACAAAAGTAGAGATAAAATCTGCTGATAATTTTGAAATACTTTTTAAAGGAAAACAGGAAACAGATAGTTACAATAAGAAATATGCAATATTAGATAAAACCGAATCTGATAAGTATGATTACAATATATATGCCTACAATGGTAGTGTAACTATAAGAATTGATAATAAAGAATATTCACTAAAACAAGCATTAACAGAAAACAAAATAACGATGAATGAAATTATCGAAAAAGCTAATCAAGATGAAAGAAATGGAAAAATAAAAGTAGAAATGTATAAAGATGGTGGAAGTATTTTATACAAATACGATAATTATGCAATAATTAAATTCCATACATTAGAAGGAAATAGAGATGTATATATTGGTAGCAAAGATATGAACATAAATGATTTAAAAATATAACATTTTTAATATTTGTTTAACAATTGCATTATTGATTCAATAATAAAAAAAGTCTAAAATAAAAATTGCAATATAGTAGTAATAGTAGGGCTGGAGGAATATTTGTATTATATAGAAGATATTTAAGATTAAGAAATACAGATAAAATTGTAAGATAAATTATATTTTTTAGGAGACAACAGAATGAAAAACAATAAATAGAGAATATTTCAAGTAATTCAACTTATCTTATTTTTAGGCATGAGTGTATTTTTATTTTTTAGAAAATTCGATGGAAGTGGAGCAGAAAATACAACAGAGGTAAAATTAATAAGTTTGGCTATATGACTGGGATTTTATCTATTCATTTTAGCTATTGAATTTGTAGTACGATTTTTGACAAGGATAGGTAAAAAATAATTGCAAATTACACAATTTAGTAATTAGTTGGAAAAATAGTAAGTTGTCGCTGACTTTAATTAGCAAATAGTTCACTATTTTTGATGTAATATACAAAATTTTTTTGGAAATTTTGTAACGAAATGAAATTTCATACGTCATATATGCAAAGGAGGATAAAAGTTATGCAGGATATGGAAAAAATATACGAAGAATATTTTGAAACAGTAAACAAATACTTATTCTGTTTAACTCATAATAATGATATTTCTGAAGAACTTACCCAAGAAACTTTTTATAAAGCAGTAAAGAAAATTGATAAATATAAGGGCGAATGTAAGATGTCAGTATGGTTATGTCAAATCGCTAAAAACCTTTGGTATGACCAATGTAGAAAGAATAAAAAGTTTGTAGATACAAAAGAAGTAGATTTATTAAATGTACAAGCATTAAATACATTAGAAGAACGAGTTATTTCAAATGATGAAAAAAATTCATTATATAAAAAGATGCAGTATTTAGATGAGAAAACAAGAGAAGTAATGTATTTAAGGATAACAGGAGAACTTAGTTTTAAAGAAATAGGAATTATTTTGAATAAAACAGAAAACTGGGCTAGAGTAACATTTTACCGAGGAAAAAATCAATTAAAGGAGGGTGATTGATATGAAAGAGAAAAGAGATTGTAAGATTGTCCAAGATTTATTACCAAATTACATTGAAAATTTAACAAATGAAGAAACCAATCGTTTTATTGAGGAACATTTAAAAGAGTGTCCTGAATGTCAAAAAGTATTAGAAAATATGCAAAAAGAAATTAAAGTAAGTACTACAAAAAGAGATGACAGAGAGGTAAAATATATTAAAAAATATAATAAAAAATTAAAAATTTTAAAATATGCATTATTAATTATAATATTAATATATGTAATAGCTGTAGGAAGAAGAACAATTATAATGTCTTCGCTTTCTGGAAAGGCAACTGAAAACCAAATAAACGATAATTATTATGTGAGATTATATTCATATCAAGGAGATACTTTAACTATAACAGAAAGTTATAATAAAGGAGAAGATTACTTGACTACACTTACTAATGTTGTTAATGGAAGTAATATTCAAAAAATAACTTATTATAGAAAAGGCGAAGAACAACTATGTATGACAGAATCAGAGGGAAAAAAATATGTACTAAATGCAGAGACAATGATAGGTGGACATATATTGCCTGTAACTTATGTAGCAGATGGAATATTAGCAAATCTCCAATATGCCTTAATAACAGGAATTGATTCTACTTATTGTAATGGAAAAGAGTGTTATGTTATTAAAGGAAATAGTTATGAAAGGTATATAGATAAAGAAACAGGATTGGCAGTTAGAAATATAGAAAAATCAAATAAAGAAATAACAAGAAAAAATGATGCAGTAGTTGATTATGAATATAAATTTAATATTGTAAAAGATAGCGATATTGTAAAACCAGATACAACAGGTTATATAGTAAATGAATAATAGCCAAAGAAGAATAGAAATAAAAATCTATTCTTCTTTTAATTACAAAGAAAGGAGAAAATGTAAGTGAAAGAGTTATTGCACTAAACTGCTGTCGCAGTGGTCGTTAAAGTTAGTATAGCACTAAATATAAAAATTTGCTACCAGTTGAAGTATAAAAAGTTTGTAACTATTGAAATATCAAGAAAAACTCTTTAAAATAAATATTAGGTGGATTATGTCTACAAATATTTATTGAAAGGAGTTTTTTTATGTGTAATGAAGAAATAATAAAGCACATGAAAGAAGATATGACATTTAGAGGTTTATCAGAAAGAACACAGAAATCATATATCTGGAGAGTTGGTAGATATATGGAATTTCACAAAGGAAAAGATATTGAAAAACTAGCAGAAGATGATATTAGAAATTTTCTAAAATATTTAGTAGAAGAATGTAAAAACAAAAGACGAGATGTAAATACATACAATAGTGCAATACGATTTATGTATGGTACAACTTTAAATAAAGTATTGAATTTAAAAAGAATACCATTGTTTAAAATACAAAAGAATAAACCAGAAATGTTTACAAAAGAAGAATTAAAAAGATTTTTTGAAGCATGTGATGATGGATTTTACTATTCTTTATTGTACAAAGCAATGTTTATGACTGCATATGGAGGTGGACTTAGATTATCGGAATTATGCAATTTGAAAATAAAAGATATTGATAGTAAAAATATGAGAATATTAGTACAAGAAGGAAAAGGCAATAAATATAGATATACTCTATTATCTCAGAAAACCTTGAAATATTAAGAGAATATTTTAAAGTATATAGACCAAAACACCCAGAAGGATACTTATTTGTATCTCCGATGACTCATGCTAAATATGGTCTATCAGGACCAGAGATTGCTTTTCGAAGAATACGAAAAAAAGCTGGTATAATGAGAAAAGTAACGGTTCATCGGATTACGCCATAATTTTGCTACTGATTTACTTGAATCAGGATTGGATATTCTGCATCTACAAAAATTACTTGGACATTCAGGAATAAGGTCAACAATGGAATATTTACATCTTGCAAATGTTGAAAAAGATATTGTAAGTCCATTAGACAGACTATATAGGTCAGGTGATGAAAATGCCTGAATTACAAAATATATTAGAACAATACGGAAAACAATATAAAGAAAAACATAATTTACCAATATATGTAAAGAAAACATTAAATGCGATAGAAAAATGTAGAACAGCAGAATTAGGATCACACGAAGATATATGTGACCATTGTGGGCATAAGAAAATCAGTTACAATTCTTGTAGAAACAGGCATTGTCCAAAGTGTCAGGCTTCTGCAAAAGAAAAATGGATATATAATCAAAAGTTTAATGTTTTAAATGTACAATATTTTCATGTAGTATTTACCATACCAGATATATTAAATAAAGTTGTATATTACAATCAAACAAAAATGTATAATATAATGTTTAGAGCTGTATCAGGAACATTACAAGAACTAGCAAATGATAAAAAATATTTAGGAGCTCAAATAGGATTTACGACTATACTTCATACTTGGGGACAAAATTTAAAAGACCACCCACATATACATTGTATTGTGCCAGCTGGAGGACTTGATAATTTGGGAAAATGGAGAAATAGTAAAAAGAAATTCTTCATACCAGTAAAAGTATTATCTAAGGTATTTAGAGGAAAATTGATATACTACATGAAACAAGAAAAACTTGATTTTTACAAGGAAATTGAAGAATTAAAAATAAGTCAAGAATTTGATAAATTCATATCATCATTGTATTCTAAAGCTTGGATTGTATATTGTAAACCACCATTTAAAAATGCAAATAGTGTAATAGAATATTTAGGAAGATATACTCATAGAGTAGCAATTTCAAATAGCAGAATATTAAATATAGATAATGGGAAAGTAACTTTTAAATGGCGAGATTATAGAGATAAAAATAAGATGAAAACAATGGTATTAGATGCAGAGGAATTTATTAGAAGGTTCATATTACATATATTACCACCTAGATTTATGAAGATACGACATTTTGGATTATTGGGAAATAGAAATAAGACAAAAAAATTAACACTTTGTAAATCTCTCACAAATACAAAAGTGTTAACTAAAGAAAATATTTCCCCTCTCGAAATACTAAAGAAAGTATCTGGAAAAGATTTTAATTTATGTCCGATTTGTGGAATTGGACATTTAATAAGACCTAGTCCAGCATAATAATTTACAATTTCATACCTCTCAAAAATTGCCTCTTTATTGGGGAGGGGGTCTCTATGTCTATTTTACTAAAATTTTATAGAAATTTCAACTTAAAAATTGATATATTTAGGAAAGTATAGTAAAATATGAAAAAACGATAAGAGTTAGGAATTAAAAAGTTCATAGTAAATTATTATAAAACGAGGAGGAAAGAGATGAAAATATATATTTCACATTCAAGCAAATATGATTATATGAGCAAAATTTATAATCCTATTAAAAATTCTAATTTAATCAAATCGAATACATTCTTTTTACCACATGAAGACAAAAATAAAATAGTAAATACAAAAGATATTATTTCTAATTACGATTTAGTAATTGCAGAAGTATCATTACCAGCTACAGGGCAAGGTATAGAGTTAGGTTGGGCAGATTATGCTAAAACCCCTATCTTATGTATATATGAAAAAGGAGCGAAAATAAGTTCATCATTAAAATTTATTACAAATCATTTTATTGAATATGAAGACATTAATGATATGGTAAACAAGATAAGTAATTTTATTGAAAAATGAAATAAAAACAAGAATTTAAAAACTCCATAAAAAGTCCGCAGTTTGTGCAATTAAACTAAACGATGTAAGTTTTATCTGCCAAGAGCTTCTAGTGGAGTTTTTTTCTGAAACTTACATCGTTTAATTTCTTATTCAGTTATCGCTTACTTTAATATGTATTTATTAGTAGTAATAGGAGAACAAAGTATATGTTACCAACAATAAAATCAGACAGTATTTATCCATTACCCAATGATGTAGCAATATTTAATATTAACATAGTAGATATAATATTTTTAATAGGAATTATATGCCTAATAATAAAAAGAAAATCTATTTTTAATGCAAATAATGATGTATTGGATAAATACAATAGTAATAAAATAAAGGGACTATTGGCATTATTGATAATAATACACCACTTGTCTATTTATATAAAAGACACAATTCTACTTAAAGTATTTACAATAGTAGGAGTTATTGCAGTTTCAGCATTTTTCTTTTATTCAGGATATGGACTAATGACAAGCTATCTAAAAAAAGAGAATTATCTAAAAGATTTTTGGAATAAAAGAATAATGAAAATAGTTATACCATATATAATCGCAATTATATTTACTATTTTAGCATATCTATTAACTAGACAATTATCACTTAGAAAAATTTTTAATTCTTTAGTTGAAGGAGAACCAGTTGTAAGATTTTCGTGGTATGTGTTAGCAATTATTATTTTATATATCGTTTTTTATTTGTCAGCTAAGTTTTTAAAAAAGAAGAAAATGATAAATATTGCAGTATTTGGTGGAACTATTTTATATTGCATAGTTGTTAATAATATTTTAGGCTTTAATAATTGGTGGGTTAATTCTTGTTTTGCATTTTTTATAGGTATATATTGGGCAAGTTATAAAGAAAAATATGCAATAACATTAAAAGACAAAAATAAAATAATTAGATATGCAATTATGCTTTCAATTATATTATTTGCAATAATAGGGATTAAATTCTTCACAAGTGGATATGCCATTATGGATATAATAAACGATACAGATCTAGCAGACGATATAATGAGAGAGCCTATTCCTGTTATAAATATGAATATTATTTGTATAGCATTACTTTTTGTATTGTTTACTATATTAGAAAAAATGAGATTGAATGATAAGGTATTTACTTTTTTGGGAAATATATCTTTTGAAATTTATTTATATCATGGATTAGTTATGTATTTATTGAGAAATCCTCGCTTTTATTGTAGAGTTGATTATTTATATGCTATTCTAGTAATTGGATTAAGCATAATATTAGCTAAACTTATGAATATAGCAAACAATAAAATATATAATTTCTATTTGAATAAAGTTGAGAAAGAATCATGTTAATGATAGCGAGAAATTACAATAGATAGGGCAGGTAATTAGTTGAAAATTATCTGTCCTTTGTGTTATAATGCAAACAATAATTAGAAAGTTATCGTTGAGAAAGAAGTGTTGATATATGAAGAAAAAAATAAGTTTAATGGCAAGTATGGTATTATATTTGATTGCTATAATTATTTTAATATATTATTTTAGTTTAGAGTTTAATGAATTATTACGTTTAAGTCCAACTGGAAGAATAGTATTATTACTATTAAGTTGTCTTATTATGTATTTTGGTGGATTAGCTTTAACTAAATATATAGATGAAAAATATAAGAATAAAGTTTTAAAAATAAATATAGGTATATGGTTTATTTTATATATTATATTGTTATCAACACTTACTTTATTTGATGATTATTTTTTTAGAGGAGATTTTAATATATTAAATTGGAATAGTGAGTTGTTTAAAAACTATATGTCTAACTCATTTAATTTAATTCCATTTAAAACAATTTTTGGTTACATTACAAAATTTATTAGTGGAGATATTGCACCATATATATTTATATATAATATTCTAGGAAATGCAGTTGCTTTAATGCCTTTTGCCTTTTTCTTACCAATATTATTTGAAAAACAAAAGAAATTAAAAAACTTTTTACTAACAATGATTTGTATAGTTGTGGGTATTGAACTATTGCAATTTATTACAATATCTGGTTGCTGTGATATTGATGATGTGATTCTAAATGTATTAGGTTCATTAATTATGTTTGTAATATTGCGAATATCATCTATAAACAAATTTTTAAGAAACATAGTCCTTTTAGAAAAAAATAAAATTGATTATAAAGATTTAATAAAAAAGATTATTATTATTTTAATACCAATTATCTGTATTATTGGAGTTGTTTTTATAAGTGAAAATAAGTATATAGATAAAAATAGTCAAACTTTTACACACTTAAAGATAATAGATAAAACAAAAGAAGAAAATATTACATGTAATACTGCATTAGAACAATTTTATGAAGATAAAGAATATATATATTATTTTCCTTGCGAAAAAAGTAAATATGTAATAGTTATATATTCTAATGGTTATCAAGAAACTGTAAAATCATCTTTAGAATATGGAGATATAACTATTGAAGATTTAGAAAAAAATAACATAGAATTTATCAAACAGAAGAAAGATATGAGTAATTGACAAATTACAATTCGTGGAGAAGATAATAAGTTGGAATTATCTGTCTTTTATTATATAATCGTAACATGAATAGTAATTTATAAAAAGATTGGAGATGTAATTATGGGATTATTTGATAAATTTAAGAAAAAAGAAAATAATAACTGGGAAAATGCTTATATAGGAAAGCCAAATTTTTATAATGGTAAAGATGGTAAGCCATTTGGTGCATTTGCACTAACAGAAGGCACTTTAACTTCCTTTCCTAAAAATCCGAGATTATTGTATAAAGTAGATAATACAGAAGTTGATGAATGGAAGTTAATGCTTGTTAGTACAACGAATAATGGAATTTTAGGTGATATAGACTATTATGATGCCATAAAAAAACTTATGAAGTATGTCATTGATGAAAACGATAATAACATATTAATTAAAAAATTATCACTAGAAGAATTAAATGAAGTGCTAAAATAATTGCAAATGATGAATTTATAGTAATAAATTGGAGGAAATTATGAAAAAAAATGAATTTAAAAAAATGATGAAAAAAGAAAATAAGGCATTTAAGAACTACT
>ERZ773229.514-NODE-514-length-33568-cov-4.511951_pt1 | contig 33568 bp, 28 predicted proteins | sample MGYA00580992_ERZ773229 | MGnify/ENA primary metagenome ERZ773229 (study PRJEB29015, sample SAMEA2737795) | human gut metagenome | biome: human gut; feature: human-associated habitat; material: faeces | place: China | collected 2012 ... | reverse complement strand
TGTTGCAGGCTTTATCGGTGAATCCAATATTATAGAAGGAACGATGATCAAAGATTTCCTGGTAGAGTTTGATGGTTTCCAGTTTGAATGTGTGGATAAGGGATTTGAGGACAACGAAGCCATTGAGGTAGTTCTCCGTCCGGAGGATCTGGATATTGTGGAACCGGATCAGGCCAAGATCAGAGGAACTGTACGGAACATTACGTTCAAAGGTGTTCATTATGAGATCCTGATCGAGACGGAGCTTCGCACATACATGGTGCACACTACCGATTATGCGGAAGTGGGACGAGAAGTAGGACTGAAGTTTGGTCCTGAGGATATCCATGTTATGTGCAGAATGGGAGGATACTAATGAAACAGTTCAAACATCTGATCAAGCCGTACATCATCTGGGCTTCGATCCTGATCGTGGTACCGCTGATCCTGATCGTACTTTATGCATTTACCTCAGATGGAAATGAAGTTCTGACTTTACATTTTACATGGGCGAATTTTGCAAAATTCCTGGAAACTACTTATTTAAGTGTTATTTTGAAATCTTTTCGCCTGGGTATCCTGACCACATTGATCTGTCTTGTGTGCGGATATCCGCTGGCATATATTATTTCCAAATACTCCGAGAAGGTGCAGAGTTTTCTCATCCTTATGGTTACGATCCCCATGTGGATCAACATGCTCCTTCGTACTTATGCATGGATGAATATTCTTTCAGACAATGGTCTGGTGAACAACCTTCTGAAAATGCTGGGAATTTCACCGATCACCATGATGTATACAGATTTTTCGGTTATTGTGGGCCTTGTCTGTAACTTCATGCCGTTTATGATCATTCCGATCCATACTTCTTTAAGTAAAATGGATAAATCACTGATCGAGGCGGCCAATGACCTTGGGGCCAATCCATTCCAGACCTTCTGGAAAGTCACCTGGAAGCTTTCCATGCCAGGTGTGGTCAATGGTGTTATGATGGTATTCCTTCTGTCCATCTCAACTTTCGTTATTCCGAAGCTTCTTGGCGGCGGTCAGTACATGCTGATCGGTAACCTGATCGAGTCACAGTTTATTTCCGTAGGTGACTGGAACTTTGGAAGTGCCATCTCTCTGATCCTGGCAGTGATCATCCTGATCTTTATGAGCCTGATGAAGAAGATGGACACCCAGGACGATTAAAGGAGGCAGGAGATGAAAAGAAAAAATACCATATTTTCAAAATTATATGTAGTGCTGTGTCTGGCATTTTTTTACCTGCCGATCCTTGTGACTATGATTTTTTCCTTTAACTCATCCAAGTCTCTGACCAGATTCACAGGATTTTCCCTGCGCTGGTACGGAGAGCTGATAAACAACATGGAGATCAGCAAGGCAGTTTATGTTTCTGTCACAGTGGCAATCCTGGCAACAATTATTTCCACAGTGCTGGGAACTATTACAGCCATCGGCCTTTCCAAATCCAGAAAAGTACTGAAGGAACTGGTACTTACCATCAATAACTTTCCGATCCTGAACCCGGAGATCGTAACAGCTATCGGTCTGATGCTTCTGTTTTCTTCTCTGGGAATGACGAAAGGTTATCTGACCATGCTGCTGGCACATATCGCGTTCTGTACGCCTTATGTAATTACCAGTGTATATCCGAAGGTGCGAAACCTGGACCCTAACCTGGCCAATGCGGCGATGGATCTTGGTGCAACGCCATATCAGGCCCTTACAAAAGTTATCGTGCCTATGATCAAAGAGGGAATTTTTGCGGGAGCGCTTCTGGCATTTACCATGTCCTTTGACGATTTCGTAATTTCCTATTTTGTTTCCGGAAATGGAGTAAAAAATATCTCCATCGTTGTATATAATATGACGAAGCGTATCAATCCGACCATCAACGCACTGTCAACGCTCGTGATCGTGGTGATCGTACTGGTATTGCTGTTTGCAAATCTGATACTGCCGAAGCTTCAGGATTCTACAGTAAAGAAGATGAATCCGAGAACAAGAAAGATCGTGGCAGCAGTTACGGCTGTGATTCTGGTGGCCGTTTTTGGAAAATGGACGCTTGTAAGCCAGGGAAGCCATGTACTTCGTGTATATAATGCCGGTGAATATATGGATCTGAACCTGATCGACAAATTTGAAAAACAGTACAACTGTACCATTGTCTATGAGACGTTTGAGTCCAACGAGATGATGTATACAAAACTTGCCAGCGGTGAGACCTACGATGTTCTGGTACCGTCCGATTATATGATCGAGAGGCTGATCAAGGAAGAATACCTTCAGTCTATTGACTGGAAAAAGATTCCAAATAAGAAGAATCTTCTCCCTGAAGTACAGAACAAGGACTATGATCCGGGAAACCGCTATTCCTGTCCGTATTTCTGGGGAACCGTGGGAATCCTTTACAATAAGAATGTAGTATCACAGGAAGATCTGGATAGAGAGGGCTGGAATGTTCTTACCGATGAGAAATATAAAGGAAATCTTTACATGTACGATTCCGAACGAGATTCCTTTATGATCGCCCTGAAAGCACTTGGATACTCCATGAATACCACAGATCTGGGTGAGATTCAGGAAGCTTATGAATGGCTGATCAACCAGCGTGATACCATGGATCCGATCTATGCAGGAGATGATGTGATCGATAATATGATCTCCGGAAACAAAGCAATGGCAGTGGTTTATTCCGGTGACGCTTCTTATATCATCAGTGAGAATCCGGATCTTGATTATTACACTCCAAAGCAGGGAACCAATACCTGGTATGATGCGATGGTCATCACCAAGGACTGTAATGAGGTAGATCTGGCTCATGAGTTCATCAATTTTATGCTGGATGATGAAAATGCTCTTTCCAATACCGAAGAAGTAGGATATACTTCTACTGTAAAGAGTGCGTTCGAGGAGATGAAAAACGGAACTTATGAGGGAATTGATTCTTATATTCCGCAGATCGATAATCCCAAGAATGAAATCTTCGGATACCAGAAGCCAAAGATCAAGCAGAAATTTGCAGAGCTCTGGACCAAGGTAAAAGCAAAATAACAAGACGTCAGAGAGAGACATGAAGGAGGTTCTATGAAAGCAAAAAAAGCAGCAGCGATCATGTTATGTGCGGCACTTGGAGCAGCTATGGTAACAGGTGTCAGCGTCAGTGCAAAGGATAAAGATGAACTGGTACTTTATACATGGGACGGAATGGTTCCTCAGGAAGTGCTGGATGATTTTGAAAAAGAAACAGGAACCAAGGTTGTCTATTCTAACTTTGATACCGATGAGACCATGCTTGAGAAACTTTCCCAGGCAAAAGGTGGTGATTACGATGTGGTAATTGCAGATGATTACATTATCGACAGTGCGGTAAAAGAAGGACTTGTCCAGAAGATCGACAAGGATACTGTTACCAATTTCGGAAACATCAATCCGCTTTTCCAGGGGCAGTTCTATGATCCGGATGATGAGTACACCGTGCCGTATGGTGCAGGAATCCCGCTGATCGTTTACGATCCGGATCAGGTAGATATTGATATCAAGGGATACAAAGATCTCTGGGATGAATCTCTGAAAGACAGTGTGGCCATCATCGGAAATTATCGTGTAATCGCAGGAATCACACAGCTTTCCATGGGTGAAAGCATGAATGAAGAGGATGTGGATGTGATCGCCAAGACCGGTGAGAGACTGAAAGAGCTTGCACCGAATATCCGCATGATCCAGGATGACAATACACAGAATGCCCTGCTCAACGGAGAAGCAAGTGTGGCATTTCTTTACACATCCCAGGTAACACAGGCACTGAAGGATAACCCGGATCTGAAGGTGGTTTATCCGGAAGAGGGCCTTGGATTTGGTATTCTTGGAACTTTTATCCCAAGTGAAGCACCGAATGCGGAGGCCGCCAATGAATTTATCAATTATATCCTGCAGCCGGAAGTAACTGCAAAGTGCATCAATTCTGTAGGTTATTATAATACAAACAAGGCAGCAGATGATCTGGTAGATGCGAACCTGGTTGTACCGGATGATGTGACCAAGGGTGAGATCGTGCAGAACGTAAGCCAGGAAGCAGAGCAGGAATACAATAAGATCTGGACAGAATTCAAAGCTGCCTGCGATTAAGGCAGACAGACCAGTAAGGGGGTTTTTCAGGTGGAAATATACAAAGGCACATCCGCTTTTTCCGGGATAGCCATTGGAAAAATACTGTATTACCACAGGGGCGAATACCAGATCCGTCAGTCTATGGTAGACAATGTAAAAAAAGAGCTGGATCGTTTGGACCATGCAAGGACAGCAGTAAAGACCCAGATCCAGCATATGTATAAAAACGGAGCACCCCTCCCAAAAGAGCAGGAGCTGACATTGAAACGTCAGCTGAAGCTCTTAAGCGGAGGCAGTTTCCAGCGGGCTGTAGAGAGCATGATCACAACAGAAAAGGTCAGTGCGGCTTATGCGGTCCAGACAACCAGAGATGAGCTTGCCAATGTATTTCGCAAGCTGGAAGACGAGGCTGTCAAGGAACAGATCGAAAATATCCGGGAGATCTCAGAACTTCTGATCGGCGCCATGGGTGGTTCCCATGCGCGGATCAATCTGGGAGATGAGCCGGTGATCCTTGCGGCAGAGCAGATTTCCCCAAATGAACTTCTGGAGATGAACAAATCCAGCCTTCTGGCAATAGTCATGCATCAGGGATCAATCATTTCCCATGTATCGATTATGGCGAAATCCATGGCAGTGCCTACACTGGTGGAAGTGGAGATACAGAAGGAGTGGGACGGCCATATGGCCATTGTGGATGGATATACAGGAACTCTGTATATTGATCCGGAACCGGAACTTCTGAAAGAATATGAGATCCGCCACAGGGCAGATATGGAAGAACGGGAAGAACTCTTAAGACTTCGTAATCAGGAGGATATCACAGCCGATGGAAAACAGATCAAACTTCTGGCCAATATCGGAAATTTGGATGATCTGAATACGGTTCTTTATTACGGAGCTACAGGCATCGGTCTCCTTCGAAGTGAATTTCAGTATCTTGGAAGAGAAAATTACCCGAGAGAGAACGAGCTGTTCCGTGCTTATAAGAAGGTAGCGGAGGATATGGAAGGCCGTCCGGTTGTGATCCGTACCGTAGATCTGGGTGCAGATCGGCAGGCAGAATATATGGCCATCCCGGATGAAGTCAATCCTATGATGGGAAACCGCGGTATCCGACTTTGCCTTGACCGGAAAAAAATGTTCAAAGCCCAGCTTCGTGCCATTTACCGGGCAAGTGCCTATGGAAACATCAGTCTGATGTATCCGATGATCACATCGGAGGAAGAACTGGATGAGATCGAAAAACTGATCCAGGAGGTAAAAAAAGGCCTGGATGAGAAGAATATTCCCTACAAAAATATCCGTACCGGAATCATGATCGAAACACCGGCTGCAGTTATGATCAGCGAGGAACTGGGAAAACGTGTGGATTTCTTAAGCCTTGGAACCAATGACCTGACCCAGTATACCCTGGCTATGGACAGGCAGAATCTTCTTCTGAAAAACAAATACAATGACCATCATCCTGCGCTTGTGAAGATGATCCGGATGGTGACAGAAGCAGGACATAAATCCGGATGTAATGTTTACATATGTGGGGAGCTGGCAGCAGATTCCAATCTTACAGAGAAATTTATCCAGATGGGAGTGGATGGACTTTCTGTGGTTCCGGCATGTGTACTTCCGGTACGAAAAGCAATCCGTGCAGCATTTGCAGATGCGTCAAACAGGCCGGAAGAGCAATAGTATCTGAGATTATAGGAGATCCTTTTTCTGAAAAACAGAAACAAATAAAAATCCTGAGAATTTCTATGTTATATTTCGCATAGGATTCTCAGGATTTTTTGTATGATTACCATGCTGGAAATTCCAGGTGGATATTTCAAATCCGCTTTGTTAAGTTATCGAAGTCCGAGAACACGTGCGGTTTCTGAAATAAATTCCGGTGTAGTACCGCAGCATCCGCCAATCACAGAAGCTCCGTTCTCAACAAGCACCTTCATATAGCCTGCAAAATCAGCAGGTGTCATGCTGTAAACGGCATTACCAAGATCATCGATCTGCGGCATTCCCGCGTTCGGTTTGGCGATAACCGGAATGGAAACATTCTCTTTGATATTACGGACAACAGATACCAGCTGATCCGGACCAACAGAGCAGTTGATGCCGACTGCACTGGCACCGGCAGCTTCGAGGGACATAGCAGCCTCTACGGCATTGCCGCCGCTGAAGATACTTCCGTCTGCTTCTACAGTCACAGTACAGATGATCGGGAGATCGCAGACACTCTGGCAGGCATCTACAGCAGCCAGTGTCTCTTCAATATTGATCATGGTTTCCGCTACGATAAGATCCACACCTGCGTCACGGAGATAACCGATCTGTTCCTGATAGGTTTCGAAGGCTTTTTCGTAGGTCATATCACCGGCCGGGGCCATCATCTTACCGGTTGTGGTGATATCTCCCGCAACATAAACGCCCTCCGGTGTGATCTCTTTGGTGTAGCCGGCCAGGGTATGGTTGATCTGCTCAATCTGATCTTCCAGACCGTGCATGGTGAGATTAATGCGGTTTCCACCGAATGTAGGTGCATAAATAATATGGCTTCCTGCTTCAATATAAGCTTTCTGAAGGGACTGGATCACATCTTTGTGCTCAAGCACCCAGCTCTCTGTGCAGACACCTCTTGGCATTCCTGCTTTCATCAGGTTGGAACCGGTAGCACCATCCAGCAGCAGGACATGGTTCTCAGTCAGTTTCTGAAATTCCTGTTTTGTCATATGTTTATATCCTCCTTATGGCAGCCAATCACGGTTGGCAAAAAAATAAGGCTCCTCCTGTAACTGCTGCACTCATTGCCGTGGGTCTATTTTAACATAGGAGAGAAGAATAATAAAGACCTTGCGTAATAAATGACAGGATTGTATAATAGCCACGAGAGAAAACACAGAGATACTGCTAAGAGAAATGAAAGGATTGTTTTGATGAAAGGACTTTATGATATTCATTGCCATATTCTGCCAGGGGTAGATGATGGCGCAAGGAATATGGAAGAATCCCTGTGGATGCTGAGTAAAGAATATAAAGAAGGCGTGCGACATGTAATACTGACACCCCATTTTCGATATGAAATGTTTGAGCCACATATGAATATTGTAACAAGACAGTTTATGCAGCTGAGAAGAGAAGCCATCAAGATCGGACAGGGTGACCTGCAGCTTTATCTGGGCTGTGAACTGCATTCCAGTATGGATATGGTAGAATGCCTGAAAAAAGGCCGGAGACTTACATTGGCCGGTTCCAGATATGTACTTGTAGAATTCAGTAACAGTGATGAAAAGAGTTATATAGAAGAAAGGGTACGAAGTCTTCTGATGAACGGATTTATTCCGATCATTGCCCATGCAGAACGTTATAAGGCGACCAGAAGCGATATCAGGTTTCTTGAAGAGTTAAGAGAAGCAGGGGCTTATATCCAGATCAATGCGGATACGATCAGCGGAGAAAGTGGATTTGGAGCGAAATTATTCGCGAAAAAACTGATGAAACAGGGAATCCTGGATTTTGTAGGCTCAGACGGGCACCGGCAGAATGAAAGAATCCCCCAGATTGGTAAATGCGCTGCAAAAATGGAAAAAATAATGGGAAAAGAATATGTAAAAAAAATACTGATCGATAATCCGGGAAAGATCACAGAACGTTAGGGAAAAAGTATTTATCGCAAAAAAAAGAAATATGTGATATACTTTCACAGAAAAAATGTTATACATATTATAAAGGAGACTAGAATATGTGTGGAATAGTAGGTTTTACAGGTAAGCATCAGGCAGCACCGATTTTGCTGGATGGCCTTTCGAAACTTGAATACAGAGGATATGATTCCGCCGGTATCGCAGTGCGTGACGGTGATAAAGAAACAGAAGTCATTAAGGCAAAAGGTCGCCTTAAAGTTCTGATCGAGAAGACTAATGGAGGAGAATCGGTTCCGGGAACCTGTGGCATTGGCCATACGAGATGGGCAACACATGGAGAGCCATCCGAGACGAATGCACACCCGCATGTCAGTGAAAATGGAAATGTTGTTGCCGTACACAACGGCATCATTGAGAACTACCAGGAGCTGAAGGCCAAACTTCTCCGCAAAGGATATACTTTTTATTCTGCTACGGATACAGAAGTTGCGGTAAACCTTGTGGATTATTATTATAAGAAATATGGAGAATCACCGGTTGAGGCAGTCGGCCATGCAATGGTACGTATCCGTGGTTCTTATGCACTTGCAATGATGTTCCGTGACTATCCAGGAGAGATTTTTGTGGCAAGAAAAGACAGCCCGATGATCCTCGGAGTAGGCGATGGGGAATCTTATATTGCGTCAGATGTTCCGGCAATCCTGAAATATACAAGAAATGTTTATTATATTGGAAATCAGGAGATGGCTCATGTGAAAAAGGGAGAGATCACCTTTTACAATCTGGATGGAGAAGAGATCGAGAAGGAACTCAAGACGATCGAGTGGGATGCGGAAGCAGCAGAGAAGGCCGGATTTGAACATTTCATGATGAAAGAGATCCATGAGCAGCCGAAGGCAGTTTCTGATACAATCAATTCGGTTGTAAAAGATGGAAAAATTGATCTTTCCGAGGTTGGACTGGATGAGGATACGATCAGGAATGTCAGCCAGATCTATATCGTTGCCTGCGGCTCCGCATATCATGTCGGTATGGCAGCACAGTATGTGTTTGAAGATCTGGCACGTATCCCGGTACGTGTAGAGCTGGCATCAGAATTTCGATATCGTAATCCGATCCTGGACAAAAACGGCCTTGCGATCATTGTCAGTCAGTCCGGTGAGACAGCAGACAGCCTTGCGGCACTCCGCGAATGTAAAGCCAGAGGGATCCGTACACTTGCTATTGTGAATGTTATCGGTTCTTCTATTGCAAGAGAGGCAGACAATGTATTTTATACACTTGCAGGTCCGGAGATTTCTGTTGCGACCACGAAGGCTTACAGTACACAGCTGATCGCAGCCTATGTGCTGGCACTCCAGTTTGCGAAGATCAGAAGTGAGATCACAGAAGAACAGTGTGATGCCTATGTAAAAGAACTGAAGACACTCCCGGAGAAAATCAAGAGAATTCTTGAGGATAAGGAAAGACTGCAGTGGTTTGCTTCCAAACAGGCCAATGCCAAGGATATTTTCTTTATCGGAAGAGGAATTGATTATGCCATCAGTCTTGAGGGAAGTCTTAAGATGAAGGAGATCAGTTATATTCATTCTGAGGCATATGCAGCCGGTGAGCTGAAACATGGAACGATTTCACTGATCGAGGATGGAACTCTTGTGATCGGTGTTCTGACACAGCCGAAACTTTACGAAAAAACCATCAGTAACATGGTTGAGTGCAAGAGCCGTGGTGCATATCTGATGGGACTTACAACATTTGGAAATTATAATACTGAAGATACTGCAGATTTCACGGTATATATTCCAAAGACAGATCCGCATTTTGCAACATCCCTGGCGGTGATCCCGTTACAGCTTCTGGGTTACTATGTAAGTGTAAACAAAGGCCTGGATGTGGATAAACCAAGAAATCTTGCCAAAAGTGTTACCGTAGAATAATTTTTTTCATAATAATAAAAAAACGCCTGCACCACAGTCGTCGGCCAGAAGTTATGAATTCTGGACCGGCATGTAATGCAGGCGTTTTTGTGCTATTTACAGAAATTTACAGAATTTCTTTCAGATAACGCTCCAGAGCATCCTGCCATGTTGGAAGAGGCTGGAAGCCGTTCTTTACAAGTTTGGATTTATCCAGGCGGCTGTTGAAAGGACGGACCGCTTTGGAAACACCATATTCCGCAGTTGTAACAGGGGAAACCTGCACATTTTCGTATTCTTTATGTCCGAGGGCAGCGGCCTGACGGAAGATTTCTTTTGTAAAATCGTACCAGCTGATGTAGCCGCCCTCGTTGGTTGCATGATAGTAACCATATTTATCGGTCTCGATCATGTCAACCAGAAGGCGGGCAAGATCGTAAGTATAAGTCGGAGTTCCGATCTGATCACTGACAACGGTAAGTTTGTCGTGAGTTTTTCCAAGATTTACCATAGTACGGATAAAGTTCTTTCCGTTTTTGCCGAATACCCAGGCAATACGTACGATAAAGAATTTATCAACAGTGCCGGATACTGCCAGCTCGCCGTCAAGCTTGGTCTGGCCGTATACATTCTGGGGAGCGTAGTCTTTGCAGTCCGGATCCCATGGAGTAGTTCCCTGGCCGTCAAAAACATAGTCTGTGGAAATGTACATCATTTTGATGCCGAGCTCTTTACAGATGTCCGCAATGTTCTGGGTTCCCACAACATTGACAAGACGTACTTTTTCGCGGTTTTCCTCATCCTCTGCAGCATCTACGGCTGTCCATGCAGCACAGTGTACCACTGCATCCGGATTTACTTCGCGAATGGCTTTTGCTACTGCTTCTTTATCTGTGATATCCAGCTGGACATAAGGCATGGTGGTAACCGGAGTACCATCTGCAATGCCGCTGTAGGAAGGTGCAATGTCGCTTCCTACGCCTTCATGTCCACGGCTGGACAGTTCATTCATCACGTCATGGCCAAGCTGGCCGCCAACGCCTGTTACGAAAAATTTCATGCTTTAACCTCCTCGCGGTTTCCATACATTTTTTCGTAGTAATTCTGGTACTCACCGGAGATGATGGTTTCCCACCATTCCTTGTTGTCAAGGTACCATTTGATGGTCTTTTTGATTCCGTCTGCAAATTTTGTCTCCGGAAGCCAGCCAAGTTCGTTATGGATCTTGGTCGGGTCGATAGCGTAGCGCATGTCATGGCCTTTACGGTCTGCCACGTGTGTGATCAGGCTTTCCGGTTTGCCAAGTTCCTTGCAGATCAGTTTTACGATATCGATGTTTTTCATCTCGTTATGTCCGCCTACATTGTAAACCTCGCCTACACGTCCTTTGTGGATGATCAGGTCAATGGCACGGCAGTGATCCTCAACATAGAGCCAGTCGCGGACGTTTTCGCCTTTTCCGTAAACCGGGAGCGGTTTGTCATTGAGAGCGTTGGCGATCATCAGAGGAATCAGCTTTTCCGGGAAGTGATACGGGCCGTAGTTGTTGGAGCAGCGGCTGATGGTCACAGGCAGGCCGTAGGTTCTGTGGTATGCGAGAACAAGAAGGTCAGCACCTGCTTTGGAGGAGCTGTATGGGCTGCTTGTATGGATCGGAGTTTCCTCTGTGAAGAAGAGGTCCGGTCTGTCAAGAGGAAGATCTCCGTAAACCTCATCTGTGGAAACCTGATGATAACGCTGGATTCCGTATTTACGGCAGGCATCCATGAGAACAGCAGTACCCTTGATGTTGGTGTCAAGGAATACCTCCGGGTTTTCGATGGAACGGTCTACGTGGCTCTCAGCTGCGAAGTTTACCACGATGTCCGGATGCTCTTCCTCGAAAAGCTTGTAAACAGCGTCACGGTCTGTGATGCTCTCCTTTACAAAGCGGAAGTTCGGTTTGTCCATAACCGGTGCAAGAGTGGAAAGGTTTCCTGCGTAAGTCAGGCAGTCCAGGCATACGATACGATAGTCCGGATGAGCCTCCATCATATGAAAAATAAAGTTGCTTCCGATAAATCCGGCACCGCCGGTAACAATGATTGTCATAAAAAATCTCCTTTATAATATGAATGATTGATCTTATGCGGATTCCGTCGGAACGGAGCCCGCCGGTAAATACAGTGTTAAAAAACAGGTCGGCTCAGTGAAGAGCGTCCAGATATTTTCCGTCCAGAACATCCTTGAGATACTGACCGTACTGGTTTTTCTTAAGGATTTCGTAAACCTTGAGCACGTCCTCCTTTGTGATCCAGCCGTTTAAGTAAGCAATCTCCTCAAGGCATGCGATCTTGCGGTGCTGATGCTGCTCCATGGTCTTTACGAAGTTGGTTGCCTCTACAAGTCTTTCGTGTGTACCTGTATCCAGCCATGTGAAGCCCTGGCCCAGAAGCTCAACGTTCAGCTGTCCCTTCTCAAGGTAGATACGGTTCAGGTCTGTGATCTCAAGCTCGCCTCTTGCGCTTGGCTTCAGATTTTTTGCGTATTCTACAACCTTGTTGTCGTAGAAGTAGAGACCGGTTACACAGTAGTTGCTTTTTGGCTTTTCCGGTTTCTCTTCAATGGAAACCGCTTTTCCGTTCTGGTCGAATTCCACGATGCCGAAACGCTCCGGATCATCTACATAGTATCCGAAAACAGTGGCACCTTTGCCGGTTTCTGCATTGTCTACAGCAGCTTTCAGGCGCTTTTTGAGGCCATGTCCTGCGAAAATGTTGTCACCAAGGACCATACATACGGTGTCGTTGCCGATGAATTCCTCGCCGATGATAAATGCCTGAGCAAGTCCGTCCGGGCTTGGCTGTACAGCATAGGTAAGGTTGACACCGAACTGATGGCCGTCACCGAGAAGCTCCTCAAATCTCGGGGTATCCTGCGGGGTGGAGATGATCAGGATATCACGGATGCCTGCGTTCATAAGAACAGACATAGGATAGTAGATCATCGGTTTGTCAAAGATCGGCAGAAGCTGTTTGGAGGTCACCATGGTAAGCGGGTAAAGACGTGTTCCGGAGCCTCCGGCTAAAATAATTCCTTTCATATGTTTTCTCCTTTGCGTGATGATGTGCAGCATAAGTCGTGCCTGCACATAACTTTGTTACTGTAACTGTATTATAAAAGGTGACGCAAGGTCACCTTCAAGAGCTTTTTTCATAATTTTTATTTTTGGCTATTTTTCACAAAGAAATACGCCGGCATCCTTGGTAATGCGGAATCCTTTGGCAGTTTTTCTGGCGGTGTAGGCCCGGAATTCCTTGTAACGGTCCAATATATACTGATTCTGGTTGCCGTGGCAGGAGAGGACGTAGGAGATCAGCGGCTCCGCATCCTGGACCAGAAGGCAGTCTTCATAAGAAAGCCACTGAGCCTTTGGGAAAAAAGGCGCCAGGATACTCTGGCCGTTTTCACGTCCGAACCGTTCATAAAGCCGGTCTGCGGAAAGCACGATCCGTTCATCAAAATCCTGCACCAGCTGGCTGACCTCCTGCATATGTGCCTTTCCGTAAGCACTGCAGAGAAATCTTCCGCCGGGAGGACACGGCGGACTTCCTTCAGGACGGAGGGAATATCATCGCAGTAAAAAAGCACGTGATTGGCGATCACCAGATCAAAGCTTTCGTCCTTGCAGGGGATTTTTCGGCAGTCAAAGGCCCGGAATGCAAACCGGGTATCCGAGGAACCGATGGCTCGTCTGGCATCACGGAGCATACCGCTGGAAATATCGGAAAGTGTGATGGAGATATCCTCCGGCAGAAGGGAAAGGTTGTCGGTCCATAACGTTCCGTCCCCGCAGCCCAGCTCCAGAATACGAAGACCGGGTGAGATCCGGCATTGCTCAAAGATCCAGGGAAACCATCCCTGTTTGTTCTGGGAGTACAGGCTGTGGAGGTTGATCCTGGAGGAAATGTTGGTGGCATTCTGATACTGATTCTTGAGGCTTTTTTCCATGCCGGTCAGGTGGATCAGGTTCAGCATCTGGCTCCAGTCAATGGTGTGCTGTTCCTTTATCATCTGTGCGGTATCCTGGATCGCTTTTTCCACCAGCTGCATCTGTTCGATCCGGTCACGGACCAGACGAAGCTGGATATTCAGAGAATTCAGCATGAAATGATAATCGGAATCACCGATGGTCATTTCACGGATGTCATCCAGGGAAAAGCCCAGGTATTTCAGAAGGAGGATCTGCTGAAGCCTTGCAAAATCCTCATCTGTATAAAAACGTGCGCCGGATTCGGTGACGAGAGAGGGTTTCAGGATATCCTGTTTATCATAATAGCGGACAGTACGCAGAGTTACGTGTGCCATGCGTGCAAATTCGCCGGAAGAATAGTAGCCGTCTTTTTTCATAAAAAATAGAATCCTTTCTGAGGAAATAACAAACATCCTGTCATAGAAGTCATAAAAGAATTATAATTCAGATCCGGAAGCCGTACAAGAGTAAAACGTATAAGAGCAAACCGTACAGGAGAAAAACAGCATTGACAAAATTCTGCTGGTTTGTTAGTATATCGTTTCGAAAAAAAGGGAACCCCGGAATCATATTTCCGGGATAAGCGTTCGATATAAAAAGGAGTAATTTTTATGCGAAACCGTACTCTGGATATGGTAAAGGCAATCTGTGCTTATGCAGTTGTGCTTCTTCACGTCCATTTTCCGGGAAATGCCGGGATCACAGCCAATGTACTTGCCAGATTTGCAGTACCTGTGTTTTTTATGGTTTCCGGATATTTCTGCTTCCGTGGTGACGATACGGAATTTGTAAGAACCGGGAAAAAAGTCCGGCATGTTCTTAAACTGATGCTTGTGGCATTTCCGGTCTGCTGTCTGTGGGAGCTGATCCAGAACCACATCGACGGAGCAAGCCAGAAGGAATGGCTGGAAGCCCTGGTTTCCGGGGAGCATGTCCGTCAGTTTCTTTTATATAATAACAGCTCTCAGGTGAAATGGCATCTGTGGTTTCTCCCGGCACTGCTCTACTGTTATCTTCTTTTTGCCCTGGCAGCAAGATTGAGGCTCTGTAAGCAGGCATATGTGCTGATACCGGTGCTGCTTCTGATCCATTTCGGAATGGAGGAATTTTCGACCTTCCTGTTCCCGGAAAAGCATTTCCGTGTTATGCAGTTTAGGAATTATCTGTTTACCGGATTTCCGTTTTTTATGTTGGGACATCTGATACACAGATATCAGGAAAAGCTGGAAGACTGGTTTGCCGGAAAAAAAGTGCTTCTTTTGTATGGCACGGCAGCTGGCGGCGTAATCGTAAGTCTGCTGGAATACCGGTATTTTGGCAAACAGGAATTATTTATGGGTTCAGTACTTATGGCTGTGGGACTTTTTCTTATTGCGATCATGGAAAAGAATCGGAAAGTGCCCGGGCTTCCGGTAGCCATCGGCCAGAAATATGCGTTTTTTATTTATCTGTTCCATCTCTGTGTGGCAGATATCCTTAAGGATGTGGCTGTGGCAGCTGGAATTGAAAAAAATCTTTTATATCTGTGGATGAGACCTGTGATGGTCTGTGTTCTTGTGACTGCTGTGGCGGTAATGTATGGATATGGAATGAGGATCTGTCGGAAATAGAAGAGTTTATGGTATTTTCATATTTATGCGCTGTGATTTTGTACCAAAATATGCTAAAATATCCTTTATTGATAAGTCACAGCACACACCCGGAGGATGTGGGGAAAGCGACTGGAATATCCTGCTTCAGGGTGAAAAATACTGAGACGTGAAAGAAAAAGGAGATTTTTATGGATTTACAAAACAGAGCGGAGGCCGGCGGTGACGGACACGATGAGAGTGTACTGAATCCGGAGATGCCCAACGAAACAGATCTGACGAAGAAGGAACGCCGCCGGATCGAAAAAGAGAAACTGAAGGGAATGGGAACAGGTAAGAAGATTCAGTATATCTGGATGTATTATAAGATACATATGCTGTGCGTGCTTCTTGTCATCGGCGGAGTCTGTCTGGGAGTGAATATTTACCGGCACGCACAGATGAAGACGGTGCTTTCCATTGCGGTGGTGAATGCAGGGAATTATGACTCAGAGAAGGTGGAAGAGGATGTTCTGAAGACACTGGGAACAGAGGATAAATATGCAGAAGTCAGTGTGGCACAGAATCTGATGACGGACGAGACAGGAGAGGATTTTGATTACTATGCCAGGATCGCATATGTGACGGAAATCCAGAGTGCTACCGTTGATGTCCTGATCATGCCGAAGGAGCTCTATGAACATGAGAAGGACAGCGGGATGTATGCAGATCTCAGGGAAACGTTTGGGGATGAGGTGTTTGAGTCTCTGGGCGCTGTGGATGATCAGCATTTGGAGCTTGACGGCAGCAGCAGTGTTGCAGAGGAATTTGGTCTGAGATATAATCCGGTGTGCATCTGCCTTCCGGGTAATGTGAAGAATAAAGATAATGCGTTGAAATGGATCCAGTCTGTTCTGAAATGATGGATTCATATGCTCAGCTGAGCGCAGAGATAAATAAGGCCTCCGGTTCGTAACACAGGAACCGGAGGCCTTATTATATGAATATTACAGTGTATCGTTACGTTTGATGTAGCCAGGCTCACCAGCAGGACTGATGATTTCCTTGGCATGTGTGATCTTGGCATGCTTGTCTACCACCAGATTTTCGATGTGGACATTCTCACCGATGGTGCAGTCTGCAAGAACTACACAATTTTTGATAACAGCGCCCTTTTTGATGGTACAGCCACGTCCGACAATGGAATTCTCTACAGTTCCCTCGATCATGGAGCCGTTGGAGATAACGGAGTTGGAAACATTAGCTGTGTCAAAATAATGGGTCGGGCAGGAGTTATTGGTGCGTGTATAGATCGGCCAGTTATCATGGAAAAGATCGGTTGCAGTTTTGTAGTCGATCAGATCCATATTTGCATCGTGATAGCTCTTGAAATCAGTGATCGATGCAAAATATCCGCGATGAGATATACCACGCACATCCAGCTCACCGTCTCTGCAGCCGGCATTGATCACGTCTGCAAGGGTATAAAGAGAGGAAATCTCTTTTGCCTTATGGATGAGGCTGATGAAAAGCTCCTTGCTCATTACGTAGGTATCCATGAAAATGTTGCGGTTCTTTGCATTGCCGTGGTTGTGCTCAATGGAGAGAACACCCTTCTGACGGTTCAGGTTCAGGATGTGGCAGTTCAGATAGTTCTCCTTGGCATTATCAACGGAATGATAAAGCATGGTCACATCTGCACCGGATTCGATATGGGCATCGATCAGCTTGGAATAGTCGGTGGTGTAGATCATGTAATTCGGAGCGATAACAACATACGGATAATGAACTGCTTCGATGCACTCCAGATTGGAGTAGTAGTTGTCGATATCGGTGTTATAGATATCGTTGACTCCGAAATGCTCTGAAAAGAGGAGTTGGAGATTACCGCTCTTGGAGTTGATGTTATAGTGACGTCCGGTTCCGAGATGTTCTACAAGAGAACGGGGTTTGTTCTTTACATAGACCTGAATGTACTCAATTCCGCTGTTGGTCATATTTGAGATCGGGAAGTCGATGACACGATATCTTCCGAGAAATGAAAAGGCGCCGATCGCACGGTAGTCCTGAAGCCCCTCCACATGGATATTTCTTTCTGAGGAATTCACGATTCCAAATGCTTTAAACATATTACTCAGCCCCCTTTACACGTTTTGATACAAGTTCAATGTGCTCACTGTCCCTGGAACCGACACGAGCATTGGTACCGATCACGACTCCGTCTGCAACGAGAGCACGCTGGACAACGGCACCTGCTTCAACAACAACACCCGGCATCAGGACACTGTCGATGATCTTGGCACCAGGACCGACCTTGACGCCTGTGAAAAGTACGGAGTTGGTGATCTCACCTTCTACAACACAGCCCTGAGTAATGAAAGCAGTGTTGATCACAGCGGTATCACAGATATACTGTGGAAGAGAGGTAGCATCCTCAGTGTAGATTTTCCAGGTAGGATCGTTAAGATCCAGTTCACTGTTAGGACTGAGAAGATCCATGTTTGCTTCCCAGAGGGAATCGATGGTTCCTACATCCTTCCAGTAGCCTTTGAACTTGTAGGCGTAGAGTGCCTTGTCCTGTGCAAGGAGTGTAGGGATGATGTCTTTACCGAAATCGTGATTGGAATCCGGATTTTTGATATCTGCCAGCAGGAGCTTGCGCAGAAGCTTCCAGTTGAATATGTAGATACCCATGGAGGCAAGATTGCTCTTCGGGTGTTCCGGTTTCTCCTCAAATTCCACGATGCGGTCATCTTCACCGGTGTTCATGATACCGAAACGGCTGGCTTCCTTCATGGGAACCTCGATAACTGCAATAGTCGCATCTGCCTTATGCTGGATATGGTCATCAAGCATCTTTGCATAATTCATCTTATAGATGTGGTCACCGGAAAGGATCAGAAGGTATTCCGGGTTCTGTGAGTCGATGAAATCAATATTCTGAGAGATCGCATCAGCTGTTCCACGGTATACATCCAGACCGGCATCAGCCTTCTCACGTGGAGGAAGTACATAAACTCCGCTGTCCTTGGCATCAAGGCCCCAGCGGCCACCGGCTGCTACATAGCTGTTCAGTAAAACTGATTCATATTGTGTCAGTACACCTACGACATCAATGCCGCTGTTGGCACAGTTACTGAGCGGAAAATCCACGATGCGATACTTACCACCATAACCAACGGCTGGCTTGGCAACTTTATTCGTCAACTCGTGAAGACGACTTCCTCTTCCGCCGGCCAGAATCATTGCTAACATACTGTTTTGTTTCATGGCGAATCCTCACTTTCATTTCTTGTTTATTGTCAGAAGTGTTTTAACTTAAAAACAATAAACTTTGTTCATATTATACACCTTTTGGGATTGAAAATCCAGTTTTTTGTGCAAAAAAACGTTATTTTTGTGTTAAAATTTTGTGCGAATTTGAAAAAATTGACAGGTAATTTGTCGGAATAGAAAGAAACGGTCAAAGCCGGTCCTGAAATTCAGATAAAATGGTGAAAAAACATCCAGAATCCGGATTTGCTTGCGTAAGAAGAGGAAAAAGTGTATTCTGAAAAAAAGATTTTATTCGGACAAAAGTATCCGGCGAAGAACTATTTGGGAATAACAGAGGGAGAAAATAAGATGAAAGATGAAAAAATTTCCAACTATGTAAAGCTATGTGAAGACTGGGCAGATAAATTCATGAAAATGGATCTGGAGAATTTAAGAAAGCGGGTTCCGGAATTGAAAGAAGAAAAGGGTTTTTTTACGTTGGTCCATTTCGGGCGAAAATACGGAATCAGCCTGAAAAATGGAAGGATCTGCAGTATGGATGGCCAGCGGGAACCAGATACAACGGAAATGCTGAATATCTATACACTTCTTGGATATGCAAAAGAAGGAGCTTTTTTTATGAATAAGTGGGTACCTTTTGCAGATCTTCGCAATGCAAGACCATTTGCTCCGGCCTATAAGGTCGGGGAGACGGATGTGTTTGGAGCTACGTTTTCCGGGCATGAAAAAGAACTTCGGGAGGCCTTTGGCAAACTTGGAGGAAAAGAACTTCCACAGGGAGATGTGGGCTATGAAATCAGGGCTTTTGAATGCATGCCAATGAGATTCTTTTTCTGGGAGAGAGATGAGGAATTTGAGGCCCAGGGAAATATTCTTTTTGATTACAGTGCCACAGATTTTAATCATGTGGAAAGTGCGGTATCCATTGCAGATGCAGGGATCAGGCGTCTGGCGGAGCTGGCAGACTTACCAGTCAGAGGAAAGTCTTTTCGGATGAAATAAATACAGGATTGACGAAACGGAATGGATGTGGTAATGTATGTCTGAAGCAGTTAGTTAAAACTAACATAAAGAAAGGTAGACATGCCATATGGGAAAATATCTGAAATCAGTGGGGAAAAACAGTCTTGATTTTCTGAAATATGTAGGCCCGGGGCTGCTTGTAACGGTGGGATTTATTGATCCGGGAAACTGGGCATCCAATATAGCTGCAGGTTCCGGCTATGGATACAGTCTTCTGTGGATGGTGACATTGTCTACGGTTATGCTGATTATTCTGCAGCATAATGCGGCTCATCTGGGAATTGTTACGGGCCTTTGTATTTCGGAAGCCGCCAGCCGCTATATGAATAAAACAGTAAAAAATATAGTACTCTGGACAGCGGTGGCAGCAGCGGTTGCGACAGCCATGGCAGAAATCCTGGGAGGTGCCATAGCTCTTGAGATGCTGTTTCATATTCCTGTCCGGGTGGGAAGTATGGTGATACTGCTGGCAGTACTGGTATGCCAGTTTACAAATGCCTATAAAAAAATTGAAAAACTGATTATATTGTTTGTTTCTCTGATTGGTTTTTCTTTTCTGGTTGAGATTGGGATATCAGATATTGACTGGCCGGCGGCAGTGTCAGGATGGGTGAAACCATATTTCCCGGAAAATTCCATGCCTGTGATTATGAGTGTCCTGGGAGCAGTTGTAATGCCGCACAATCTTTTCCTTCATTCCGAAGTAATTCAGAGCAGGCAGTGGAATCTGGAAGAGGAAGAGGTGATTCAGAAACAGCTGAAATATGAGTTTAAGGATACGCTTTTTTCCATGATTATTGGCTGGGCGATCAACAGTGCAATGATTCTGATGGCAGCGGCGACTTTTTACAGAAAAGGGGAAGGCGCAGTTAATGATCTGTCTGTGGCGGGAAATATGCTGACTCCGCTTCTGGGCAAAGGAGCCTCTGTGATTTTTGCCCTGGCACTTCTTCTGGCAGGTCTTTCTTCCAGTATTACAGCCGGAATGGCAGGCGGGACTATTTTTTCGGGAATTTTTAATAAACCATATGATATCAGTACAAAAGAAACCAGACAGGGTGTACTGATAACAATGGTTCCCGCTGCGCTGCTGATTCTTCTGGTCCGTTCACCTTTTGATGGACTGATCTATTCGCAGATGCTCCTGGGAATGCAGCTGCCCATCACTGTTTTTACACAGATATATCTTACATCGTCCACCAGAGTTATGGGAAAATATGCCAACAGTACCAGATTAAAGGTAACCTTATGGACGATTGCGGGAATTGTAACACTTTTAAATGCAGGATTGCTGGTTACATCTATATAAGCTGAGCAGACAGCGAAGCAGATTGCGAAAATCTGCTGGAATCATATGAAAAATATGGGAAAAACGGAGAACTATATGAAAAAATGTTTGCTATTGTTGTAAAAAGAGTATATTATTATTGCATAACTATGAAATTTTGGCGACCATTTTGATCTATCTGTGAGGTGTCACGACAGAAGTCTCTGTCAATTTCCCAGAAACATTTTTTTGTCAGTATGGACAGGAGAGAACCGGAAGCAGAAAAGTACAAGGGTCCTGGAGGTGTAAAAAAGTGGGCAAGAATGCGTCGGGAATGTATGTAATAGATGCAGATTATAATATAGTCAGCTATAACCATGCGGCAGAAATTATATACCCGGAGCTGAAAAAGGGAGAAAAGTGTTATCGATGTCTGATGCATGAAGAGAATCCATGTGCGGAATGCCCGGTTGTTAACGGTATTGAAGGTCCGAAGAACTATCTGGAAACGAAGCAAAAGGTTCTGAGATCCATTGATGCAGTGGAAATTCAGCTGGAGTCCGGAGAACTGGGACATGCGATGATATTTTCGGCGGCAGAAGCAACAGAAGAAACATACAGAGGAATTACCAATAATGGAGAGAATCCTCTGCTGCTGGGAATCATCAATGTGCTGGGCAAGGACTACAGCAATATTTATTCTGTAAACTGTGCCACACATGAAATACAGGTATTCCGTTTTCATAATCCTGTACTTGGTGGAGTAAGTGAAAGCCTGATCCGTGAGGAACCTTACGAAAAAGTAGTGGACATTTACATAGAAGATAATGTTGCGTCTGAGGATAAGACCAGAATGAGGCAGATGCTGGATTTTGACAAAATCTGTCAGCGTCTGAAAAAGGTTTCCCAGTTTATGATCCACTATAGGGTGAGAAGGGACGGAATTACACATTATTACTATGTAAAATGTGCAAGAATTGGGAAGGCAGATGATTTTGAAGCGATTGTTCTGGCTTTTGCCAATGAAGATATGGATGTTCAGCACAGTGAAATGGAATCCATTCTGGAACCGGGGGGACCGTCCTCCAGAAGAAAGCTTCTTATAATAGAAGATAATGAGCTGAATCGGAAACTTCTGGCAGAGCTTCTGGAAGACAGTTATGAAGTTATGACCGCAGTTAACGGAGAAGAGGGACTGAAGCTGCTGGGAGAGAATTACCGTGATATTTCCGCAGTGCTTCTGGATGTAAGTATGCCAATCTGCGACGGATTTCAGTTTCTGGACAGAATCCGGGATGATATGATGCTTTCCTCTGTTCCGGTAATTGTAATAACAGGAAGCAACCGTCCGGAAGATGAGGTTCGCTGTCTGGAACTGGGGGCAGTCGATTTTATCCGGAAGCCTTACAATGTCCGGATTGTGAAGGGAAAGATCAATAGTGTAATCAAGCTTCGGGAATCTGCGATTGTTCTGTCTGCACTGGAATACGATGAGCTGACAGGACTTTATATCCGCCAGGCATTTTTTCATCATGCAAAGACACTGATGCGTGTCAAAAATGACCAGAAGTTTCATGTGGTTGTGGCAGATGTCAAAAATTTCAAGTGGATTAATGGTACCTACGGAGAAAAAACAGGAGATCAGGTTCTGGCATATCTCGGAGATGCATACAAAAAACAGGTTCACAGTGGAATGGTAGCCAGATATGGTGGAGATCAGTTTGTAGCTATTGTATATGGAGATCTGAACCTTGCAGAAGAAAAGGTGGAAGCTGCTATTCACAGGATTGCAGAGAGGGCTCCCATTTCAAATCTGGCTGTGAATTATGGTATTTATGAAAATGTGGATAAGACATTACCGCTGACTTTGATCTGTGACAGGGCATTTCTTGCCATGAAGAGTATACAGAATGACTATGAGCATTCGTTTGCTTTTTATGATGAGGAGATGGGGCGGAAACATATCCGTGACAGGATGATGGAAAATGAGTTTGATGAAGCTATCCGCAATGAAGAATTTGTGGTTTATCTCCAGCCTAAATATAATGTAGTAACAGAAGAAATCGCAGGTGCGGAAGCACTTGTACGATGGAAGAAAAAAGATGGCTCTATGGTATCTCCAGGTGAATTTATTCCACTTTATGAGAAGGATGGATTGATTGTACGCCTGGATGAATATGTGTTTAATAAAGTATGTGAGATTCAGAAAACACTTATGAGGTCAGGGAAAAAGCTGATCCCTATTTCGGTGAATCTTTCCAGGGCAAGTATCCACTACGAAAATATGATTTTGCGTTATGTACATATTGTAGAGGAGAATGGTATTCCATTTTTCGCAGTGCCTATTGAACTTACAGAGACAGCAGCTCTTTATAATGTGCAGATTAAAGAGCTTACAGAGAAGATGGTAAATGCCGGATTTGAACTTCATATGGATGATTTTGGATCCGGATATTCTTCCATGACAAGTTTAAACCAGCTGCCCTTTGATACGCTGAAACTGGACAAGAGCCTGATTGATTACATAGAAAATCCGAGAGGAAAAGAAGTGATCCGCCATACCATAGCCCTGGCACACAGTCTGGGAATGCAGGTACTTGCAGAAGGGGTGGAAACGGCCAGTCAGGTAAAAATTCTCCGGGAACTGGACTGTGATGAAATTCAGGGATTTTATTATTCCAGACCGGTACCGTGGGAAGAATTCTGCACAGATTTTATGGGAAAATAAAACAGAATTACAACACGCTGACAGTATTTAACTGGCAGCGTGTTTTTTGTTTTAAGAATTTGTAAGTTGCCATTTTATCGCTTTTGTATATATTTTTCCAAAAGATTAAGCACTGCATACAGTCCCATGGCAATAATACACAGGATCATAATGGACATAAGAACCCAGGTGAGTTTAAAAGTCTGGCTTCCATAGATGATAAGATATCCGAGACCTTTTCTGGCACCGATGAACTCGCCGATGATAACACCCACCAGACAGAGACCAATGTTTACTTTCATAACACTGATGATCAGAGGGAGGGAAGCTGGCAGAATGATTTTTGTCAGTTTTTCTTTTTTGTGGCCTCCCAGAGTTTCAATCAGTTTTAGTTTTTCCGGATCTGCCTGGCAGAAACCGGAGTACAGATTAATAACAGAACCAAAGATAGCCACGGACATGCCGGCAACTACAATGGTTCGCTCATTGGCACCCAGCCATACAATCAGAAGAGGTGCAAGGGCAGATTTCGGGAGACTGTTCAGTACCACAAGGTAAGGCTCCAGGATTCTGGAAGTCTTTGGAGAACACCAGAGAAGAATGGCAGTTCCCACGCCCAGGATTACAACAAAAAAGAAACTGACAAGAGTTTCTGTCAGAGTAACTCCAATATGGGAAAACAGAGACTGATCCCTGCACATGGAAAGAAAGGTTTTTCCGATGAGGGAAGGGCTGCTGAAAATAAAGGAATCAATCCATCCGCATCTGGTAGACATTTCCCAGAGTCCCATAAACAGGACAAAGAGAAGAATTCGTGCTGTGAAGATCAGACGTTTTTCTTTTTTATACTGTAAAAGATATTGTTTCTGATGTCTGGAAATTTCAGGCATTTTCGTTGAGCTCCTTCCATATGAGATTAAAATATTTTTTAAAATCCGGAGCATTTCGGGAAGAAAGCGGAGTACGGTTATTGATATTCAGATGGATGTCAACAATTTTCTGTACAGTGGCAGGGCGGGGAGAAAGAATCAGTACCCGGTCTGCCATGCTGATGGCCTCGGAGATATCGTGAGTAACCAGAATTGCAGGTTTGCCGGAATTTCGGAGAATTTTTCCAATGTCATCACTGACATTTAAGCGGGTCTGATAATCCAGCGCGGAAAATGGTTCGTCCAGAAGCAGAAGTTCCGGTTTCAACACAAGGGTCCGGATCAGGGCGGCACGTTGCCGCATACCGCCGGAAAGCTGAGAGGGCCTGGCATCCCGGAAACGGTCAAGACCATATATCCGGAGAAGTTCTTCGGCATGAGAAAGTTTTTCGGGAGTGAGTTCTTTACGGATTTCAAGGCCAAGGAGAATATTTTTGTAAATACTGCGCCACTCCAGAAGATGATCTTTCTGAAGCATGTATCCTACAGCGGTACTGCCGGCAGATACCGGCTTTTCATCCAGAGTAATGGAACCACATTCCGGGGCGAGAAGGCCGGCGATCAGATTGAGAAGTGTAGATTTGCCGCAGCCGGAGGGTCCTACAATGGACAGAAATTCGCCGGGCATCAGGTCAAAGGATATATGAGAAAGGGCAGGTGTCTCACCGGACAATGTGTGATAGGAAAGACACACATCCCGTACTTTCAGGATGGGATTCATGGATATTGCCTCCTTTTTGTAGATAATGGTATAATATTATCATATGTCTGAAACAGGAGAAGGCGCATGGCAGAAAAGGAGACGCCGGTGCCTGCCGCCAAACAGTCAGAGAGAAAGGAATTACAAACATTGAATAAAAGAAACTACCAGAAAGAGCTTGATAAACTGATCGAAAACATTCAGAAAGAGGGAAAAACGCCCAGACTTTTTCTTCACGCCTGCTGTGCACCCTGCAGCAGTTATGTGATGGAATATCTGTCGCAGTATTTTGAGATCACCATATTTTTTTATAATCCCAATATTGCACCGGAGGAGGAATATGCACACCGCGTGGCTGAGATTCGGCGTCTTATCGGGGAGATGGAGTTTGTCCATCCGGTAACTCTGGTGGAGGGACGGTATGACCCGAAGGAATTTTATGAGATGGCAAAAGGACTGGAGGATGTTCCGGAAGGAGGAGAGCGGTGCTTTCGGTGTTATCGCCTGCGGATGGAAGAGGCGGCGAAACTGGCGAAAGAGGGCGGATATGATTATTTCACTACCACTTTAAGTATCAGTCCTCTGAAAAATGCACAGAAGATCAATGAGATCGGGGAGGAGCTGGCAGAAATCTATAAAGTGCCACATCTGACTTCGGATTTCAAGAAAAAGAATGGCTACAAGCGCTCCATTGAGCTGTCCCACGAGCACGATCTGTACCGGCAGAATTACTGCGGCTGTGTTTTTTCAAAAAGAGAAGCACAGGAAAGAGACAGAAAAAGAGTCCTGGAAAATTCCGGGGATTAAGAAGAAACAATACAGTTTCGTAAAAAGAAACAGGACGGGAAAAAATATCTCCCGTCCTGTATTTAGCATTATGCAAAATCATCAGGGTTATCACATGCTTCCTCATAGACTGCAGCATGGGCATGGGCCATATCCTGATAATAGTTACTGATTGCTTCAAACCAGTTACATATATCATCATTATGCATCAATTCAAGCAGCAGGTACATGAAATTGCAGACAATATAGGAAATCTGGTGGCGTTTGGACGGGGAGAGGCCGTTTACAAAATCATCAACCCGGTCACGGATATCATCTAAAGCATGCATGGATCTTTCCAGATCTGCAAGTAATTTCTTGTACAAAGTTTCATTGAAGTTTGTAAAATCAACATGAAAAACAGTACCTGTGCATAATTTTGAAGAGAAAACATTTTTGTTTTCATCATATACTCTTGCATCTAAAGAATGGTTTTTGTCATATTCGACAATCTTTTTCAGATTTTCGTATAATACGGGTACAAATTTTTGATCTTCCAGCATAGCCAGATAAATATATGGCATATCAGACAACCACCAGTGAAACAGTTTATCTGATATTATGCGATAATTCGGATCCTTCCATATATGAGGACATCCTCGCTTGATATTTTCGGAAATCATGACTTCCGTTGTACCGTCAAACTTAAACACATCTGAAAACAGGGCTTTTAAAATATATGTTACAGCAGCTTCTGAATTTATCATATTTTCATGTGCTGTATCTGAAAGAATACTCATATTAAATACCTCCGGTTTATCCATTTTATCCGTGGGGTTATTATATCAAAAAAATGCTCAGTATAAAATACTTATGGTATGTATAAGTATGAAAAACTTTGCATTTCCATAAAAATATGATACACTAACACAGAAAAGTGCAGACGTCCGGGAGGCGGATCTCATGTCCGCCCGGAGAAGACAGTTCTGCCGCAAAAAAGAAAAGTGAGGAAGAATATTATGGCACAGTTATGGGGAGGCCGTTTTACAAAAGAAACGGACAAGCTGGTTTACAATTTTAACGCATCGATTTCTTTTGACCAGAAGTTTTATAAACAGGATATCTGCGGAAGCAAGGCACATGTTGCCATGCTTGCAAAACAGGGAATCCTGACAGAGGAAGAAAAAGATCAGATCACAGAAGGGCTGGATGGAATCCTTAAAGATGTGGAAGAGGGCAAACTTGAGATCACATCCGAGTACGAGGATATCCACAGTTTCGTGGAGGCAAACCTGATTGACCGTATCGGAGACGCCGGAAAGAAACTCCACACAGGAAGAAGCCGTAATGACCAGGTGGCTCTGGATATGAAACTGTATGTCCGCGACGAGATCGATGAGACAGACAAAGAGCTGAAAGACCTTCTTCTTGCCCTGCAGAAGATCATGGAAGAGAATGTACACACCTACATGCCGGGATTTACCCATCTCCAGAAGGCACAGCCGGTAACTCTGGCTCACCATGTAGGCGCATATTTTGAGATGTTTAGGAGAGACCGTGACAGACTCTTTGATATCCGTAAGAGAATGAACACCTGTCCTCTTGGAGCCGGAGCACTGGCAGGAACCACTTATCCGCTGGACCGTGCTTATACCGCAGAGCTTCTTGGCTTTGACGCACCGACCAGAAACAGCATGGACTCTGTATCAGACAGAGATTATGTGATCGAGCTCTTAAGTGCGTTCTCTACCATTATGATGCATTTGAGCCGTTTTTCCGAGGAGATCATCCTGTGGAACTCCAATGAGTATCGTTTCGTTGAGATCGATGACGCATACAGCACAGGCAGCAGCATCATGCCGCAGAAAAAGAACCCGGATATCGCAGAGCTTGTCCGCGGAAAAACAGGCCGTGTCTATGGTGCACTGACATCTATCCTTACAACTATGAAGGGAATTCCCCTTGCATATAACAAAGACATGCAGGAAGACAAAGAGCTTACGTTCGATGCCATTGATACTGTAAAGGGATGTATCGCCCTGTTTACAGGTATGGTTTCCACCATGCAGTTCAATAAGGCAAATATGGAGGCAAGCGCAAAGAGAGGATTTACAAACGCAACAGATGCCGCAGATTATCTGGTAAACCATGGCGTACCGTTCCGTGATGCCCACGGTATCGTAGGAAGACTGGTTCTTCTCTGCCTGGATAAAGGAATCTCCCTGGATGAGCTTCCACTTTCCGAGTACAAAGAGATCAGCCCTGTTTTTGAGGAGGATATCTACGAGGCGATCAGTATGAAGACCTGTGTGGAGAAACGAGTAACTCTTGGTGCACCGGGACCATCTGTTATGGAGCAGGTGATCGCTCAGAATAAGGAATATCTTGAAAAAAATTAAGATAATGCTTGCATTTTCCGAAAAATTGGTATAGTATTTACAGAAAAGACAAATGTGTGCCATAGAGGGACACAAGATGAGGAGAGTTTTATTATGAGTGAAAAACTTAAAGTCGGCATTTTAGGTGCAACTGGAATGGTTGGCCAGAGATTCATTTCTCTTCTGGAGAATCACCCGTGGTTTGAGGTGGTTACTGTAGCAGCAAGCCCGAGAAGCGCAGGCAAGACCTACGAGGAGGCTGTAGGCGGCAGATGGAAAATGGATACTCCGATGCCGGAGGCAGTAAAGAAACTGGTCGTTATGGATATCCACGAGGTAGAGAAAGTTGCAGCTACTGTTGACTTTGTATTCTCCGCAGTTGATATGACGAAAGAAGAGATCAAGGCAATCGAGGAAGAGTATGCCAAGACAGAGACACCGGTTGTTTCCAACAACAGTGCACACCGCTGGACACCGGATGTTCCGATGGTAGTTCCGGAAATCAACCCGGAGCACTTCGATGTGATCGAGTTCCAGAAGAAACGTCTCGGAACAAAACGCGGATTCGTAGCTGTTAAGCCGAACTGCTCTATCCAGAGCTATGCTCCGGTACTTACCGCATGGAAAGAGTTTGAGCCATACGAAGTAGTAGCTACTACATATCAGGCTATTTCCGGAGCAGGAAAAACATTCAAAGACTGGCCGGAGATGGAGCACAACATCATTCCGTACATCGGCGGTGAGGAAGAGAAGAGCGAGAAAGAGCCGTTAAGACTCTGGGGGAAGATCGAGGACGGTGTGATCGTTCCGGCTACCACACCGGTGATCACATGCCAGTGCGTACGTGTTCCGGTTCTCAACGGACATACAGCAGCTGTATTCGTTAAATTCCGCAAGAAACCGACCAAAGAGCAGCTGATCCAGAAACTGGTAGAGTTCAAGGGACTTCCGCAGGAGCTTGAGCTTCCAAGCGCTCCGAAGCAGTTCATCCAGTATCTTGAGGAGGACAACCGTCCGCAGGTACAGATGGATGTAAACTATGAGAACGGAATGGGAGTATCTGTAGGACGTCTTCGTGAGGATACTGTTTACGATTACAAGTTTATCGGACTTTCTCACAACACTGTAAGAGGTGCTGCAGGCGGAGCTGTTCTCTGTGCAGAGACTCTGAAAGCCAAAGGATATATCCAGGCAAAATAATCTGGTAATTCTTCATAGAGATAAAAAATCAGCAGAAACGGGATATCGGGTTTTCCGGTGTCCTGTTTTTGCGTGTGTGGAAGGAACAAAAAGACATGCGTAAAAAAGTGATCACCACAGTTGTCACGTTTTCTACGACCACAGCTGCCATGAAGATGGAAAAAACGGCGAAGGAAGCAGAATTTCCGGGAAGACTGATCCCGATCCCGTCGGAGATCAGCGCCCAGTGCGGGCTGGCCTGGAAATGTGTGGAACAGTCCGAGGAAGAAGCGGAAGTTTTTCTGAAAGAAAAAGAACTGGCCTGGGATGGCATCTATCGTGTTTTAGCATAAAGTGGATATTGTTTGTTGTGTATAACAAACCAGAAATTTTTGGAAATTTTCGCATTTTTATTGTGAAATAAATGGTAAAGTGTTACAATATAACAAGCAGATTTCCGGAAAGCGTGTTACTGTGAACAAAGAAGCAGTAACAAAGTGCCACGCTTGCTAAAAAATATGTGGAGGTGCTATTTATGAACAGGGAGGATGTAGAGAAGCTGTCAACCGCTGCGAAAGGTAAGATTAATTTACTGAACAGCAATTTCGGAAAATACTTTATGCGGGCGATCATGGCCGGATTTTTTATTGATGTGGCGATGATCTATAGTAATGTAGTAGGAAATGTATTTTCCAAAACATTCCCGGAATGGGGGAAATTCCTCGGAGCCCTGGTGTTCTCTATTGCGGTTCTTCTGATCGTAATGGTAGGAGGAGAGCTGTTTACCGGTAACAATCTGGTAATGGCATTTGGTGCGTATGACAAGAGCGTATCATGGAAAGACGTGGGCAAGGTCTGGGGAATCAGTTACATCGGCAACTTTGTGGGATGCCTGATCCTGGCTCTGATCTTTGTTGGTGCCGGAGCGTCCGGTACAGCAGATTACTTTGCGGGATTTATAAACGGAAAACTCAGTATTCCGGCAGGACAGATGTTTTTCCGTGCGGTGCTCTGTAATTTCTTTGTCTGTCTTGCAGTTCTCTGCGGCATTAAACTGAAGAGTGAGTCAGGCAAATTCCTGATGATCACGATCTGTATTTCAGGTTTCGTTGTCAGCGGATTTGAGCACTGTATTGCAAATATGGGTATCTTTACAGTTGCATTCTGTATGGTGCCTGGATTGTCTGTCGGCGCTATGCTTAAGAGCATGGTGATCGTAACATTGGGAAATATAGTTGGCGGAGGCGTGCTTCTGGCATGGCCGCTTAGAAAGATGAGTGCAGATAAATAGTATGGCAAAGGCTTTATACATAGCGGAGAAGCCCAGCGTGGCACAGGAATTTGCGAAGGCTTTGAAGATCAACGGTCAGAGAAAAGACGGATATCTGGAATCAGCAGATTCCGTGGTGACCTGGTGTGTAGGACATCTGGTTACCATGAGTTATCCCGAAAAATATGATATCAAGTATAAAAGGTGGAGTTTTGATACCCTGCCTTTTTTGCCGCGCGAATTTAAATATGAAGTGATCCCCGGAGTCAAAAAGCAGTTTGAGATCGTAAAAGGATTGCTGAACCGGCCGGATGTGGAGACCATTTATGTGTGTACCGACTCCGGACGTGAGGGTGAATATATTTACCGTCTGGTAGCCCAGATGGCAGGAGTGAAGGGAAAAGTCCAGAAACGAGTGTGGATCGATTCCCAGACAGAAGAAGAAATTTTAAGAGGGATCCGGGAAGCAAAAGATATCTCGGAGTATGATAATCTGGCAGCGTCTGCCTATCTCCGCGCAAAGGAAGACTATCTTATGGGAATCAATTTTTCCAGGGTGCTGACCTTGCGTTACGGAAGCAGTGTGACCAATTATCTCCATTCCAAATATCAGGCCATTGCGGTAGGCCGTGTAATGACCTGTGTCCTTGGTATGGTAGTGCGTAGAGAGCGGGAGATCCGTGTCTTTGTGAAGACACCGTTTTACCGAGTCTTAAGCAGCATTGCCCTTGCAGGCGAAAGTTTTGACGGAGAGTGGAGGGCTGTGGAAGGCAGCCGTTATTTCCAGTCCCCGTATCTTTATAAAGAAAATGGTTTCAAGAAAAAAGAACATGCCCAGATGCTGATCGATCAGCTGATGGTGAACCAGCCCCTTTCCTGTACCGTGGAGAAAGTGGAGCGAAAAAAAGAAAACAAGAATCCGCCCCTTCTTTTTAACCTGGCGGAGCTTCAGAACGTCTGCTCCAAGCTCTTTAAGATCAGTCCGGATGAAACACTCCGGATCGTGCAGGAGCTTTATGAGAAGAAACTGGTGACGTATCCGAGAACGGATGCCAGAGTGTTGTCTACAGCAGTTGCCAAGGAGATATATAAGAATATTTCCGGCCTTCGAAATTATCAGCAGGCAGGAGCTGCGGCAGCAGAGGTTCTGGGAATGGAATCCTGGAAAAACATTGCGAAGACCAGGTATGTGAATGACAAGCAGATCACAGACCATTATGCCATTATTCCTACCGGCCAGGGGCTGAATGCACTGGGAAGTGTGTCTCTTACCGCACAGAGAGTGTATGAGACGATCGTGAGGAGGTTTTTATGTATTTTTTATCCTCCGGCTGTTTATCAGAAAGTGAGCCTTGTGACGAAACTGGACGGGGAATCATTCTTTTCCTCTTTTAAAGTTCTGAAAGAAGAAGGCTATCTGAAGATCGCCACGAACTCTTTTGCCCGGAAAAAAGCTTCCGACAGTGAGAAAGGCGGCAACGGGGAAGAGGAAGAAGTTTCCTGTGATACGGTGCTTCTGGAGGCGTTGCAGAAGCTGAAAAAGGGTGATATACTTCCTGTGAACGGTTTAAGTATCAAGGAAGGCGAGACTTCGCCTCCCAAACGATACAATTCCGGTTCCATGATCCTTGCCATGGAAAATGCGGGACAGCTGATCGAGGATGAAGAGCTCCGTGCCCAGATCAAGGGAAGCGGGATCGGCACCAGTGCCACTCGTGCGGAGATCCTGAAGAAACTTTTTAACATCAAATATCTGGCGTTGAATAAGAAAAGCCAGGTGATTACGCCCACACTTCTGGGGGAGATGATCTTTGATGTGGTAAACTGTTCTATCCGGCAGCTTCTGAACCCGGAGCTTACGGCAAGCTGGGAAAAAGGCCTCACCTACGTGTCAGAGGGAAGCATCACGGAACAGGAATATATGGACAAACTGGAACATTTTGTGCGGGTGCGGACCCAGCAGGTGGAAGCAAGCAATTATCAGTACAACCTGCGGCAGTTCTTTGACGCGGCCGCTGTAAATTACAGGAAGCCGGAGCGTGCTTCCAGACAGGGAGGAAAAAAATCATCATGATGAAAGATTTTACCATCAGCAATATGCTGGATCTGAATGAGACCATCGCGGCAGAGCTTTTTGAGGGAAAAACTTATCCGTGGGAGGTTCTTCCGGAGATCGGAGAGTTTATCATTAAACTTGGAAAAACACTGGATCCTTCTGAATATGAGAAGAAAGGTGAAAATGTATGGATCGCAAAATCTGCTACTGTTGCGCCGACTGCAAGTATTACCGGACCGGCTATCATTGGTAGGGAGGCGGAGGTACGTCACTGTGCCTTTATCCGCGGCAAGGCCATTGTTGGCGAAGGCGCAGTTGTGGGAAACTCCACAGAGCTTAAGAATGCGGTGCTCTTTAATAAAGTGCAGGTTCCGCATTATAATTATGTTGGAGATGCAGTACTTGGGTATAAATCCCATATGGGAGCCGGATCGATTTGTTCTAATGTGAAATCGGATAAGAAGCTGGTTGTTGTGAAAGATGGGGATGAAAAGATCGAGACTGGTCTTAAGAAGTTTGGAGCAATGCTGGGAGACCATGTTGAGGTTGGATGTGGTTCCGTGCTGAATCCTGGGACTGTGATCGGACGGAATTCCAATATTTATCCGTTGTCACCGGTAAGGGGATGCGTTCCGGCGGATTCCATTTATAAAAATGCGAAAGAAATTGTGAAGAAAAAATAGTTTTTCTTTGTTTTTTGAAATAAGTTCTGCTTGGTAAGCAGTGGAAGGTTCGAGGAGGGGAAGCACTCACAGTTGCGAAGGCCGTCTCCCCTCCTCGAGCTCCTCCCCT
>ERZ773229.497-NODE-497-length-34399-cov-4.845359_pt1 | contig 34399 bp, 23 predicted proteins | sample MGYA00580992_ERZ773229 | MGnify/ENA primary metagenome ERZ773229 (study PRJEB29015, sample SAMEA2737795) | human gut metagenome | biome: human gut; feature: human-associated habitat; material: faeces | place: China | collected 2012 ... | reverse complement strand
TACTGGAAGTACGGTTGATCTCATCTGCCAGTAAAAGGTTGCACATGACCGCCCCGGCACGATAGGAAAACTGTCCGCTCTGTTTGTCATACATGGTAAATCCGGTCACATCGGAAGGGACAACATCCGGTGTAAACTGGATACGGTTGAATTCCATTCCCATAAGACGGCTCAGTGCCAGTGCGGTTGTGGTCTTACCAACACCAGGCACATCTTCCAGAAGTACATGCCCCTTTGCGAGCACTGCCATGAGGATCTTATCTGTGATATCTTTTTTTCCTTTAATGATCCGCTCCAGCTGATCCTGGAGTTCTTTTATCTTCTGCGGCATTTTCTTTCCTCCATCCTTATCTGTGGTCTGTCATATCAAAAAAGCTGTTTTCCTTATCCTGGTAGCGCTGGTAAGCCACCAGTGCACAGAATCCCTGGTCTGTTGCCATGGGGTTGCTTTCCCCGTCCAGGGTATGTTTAAAACTTCCATCCTTCTGATAAAAAGTCATCAGGGTATCATACAGGCCTTTTCCATCTTTCTGGAAACGTTCATCCTCATTGCAGTCTACGCCTACCGCACTGAGGGCGATCACGGTCTGGGAAATAGATTCTGAGCTCTTTGCACCAAATGCGGTATAACCGCCATCATCGTCCTGTATATCTGCCAGAAATTCCACACCCTTGTCAATGACTTCCTTTACATCTTCTTCATCCTGGTATGGTTCCAGGCTCTGCAGTGTCATGGCGGTCAGATCCACATCCCCGTCTTCTGCGTTATCATCCAGGGAAAATCCGCCATCTGCTTTTTCCCGTTCCAATATGTAATCCAGATATTTCTGTTCCAGTTCCCCGTCTTTATTGGCATCCGGGTCATCGGCATTTAAGGCGATCAGTGCATAAATGGCACCGTTTAATCCCTGGGAGACCACTGCATCAAAATCTTCCAGCGGCTTTTCAATATCGTATCCGCCAATATCCGTTGGATCCTTTCCTATGGATTTCAATGCCATGACTGCCCTGGAATACTCCGTATAACGGTTATCACTGAGCACGCCTTCCTGGTCTTTGACCCGTTTTTCAAGATTGGCCCGGTATTTTTCAAAATAGTTTTCATCTACCGTTTCTCCTGAACGGGCAAGGGCGATCACTGTCCATTCCCCACCCAGGGTATCCGATGCCGGTGAAGTTACAGTTTCCTGTTCATAAGCAGCTGTCTTTTTCAGTGCATCTTCCAGCTTTGGAGTCCCGCCCCCACAGCCTGTCAAAAACCCTGCTGTGGTAACTAACACCAGAAACTGGCATGTCCGTTTTTTTAATCTGTTCATAATTTCCCCCTCATTTTTTCGTTTATCTGTTTTATGCAAAGAATCACATCTTCTTTATTGGAACATTCTATCGTCCAGGTCCGTTCCTTTGTGCAGGGAAGAAGTTTTAAAACCTTTTCCCATGGAATTGTGCCCTTTCCTAAGCCCAAATGGGAATCCCTGTCCCCTGCATTGTCATGGATATGGACATGTCCGACATATGGAGCAAGTTCCTTCGCCCATTCGAGGACAGGAACTTTGGAATAGCAGTGTGCGTGCCCCATATCCAGACACAGCTTAAAGTTTGGATGATCCACGAGCCTGTATACATCCAAAAGAAGCCGCCAGTCTTCATCCAGGACATTTTCCATGACGACCTGGGGACCTTCCCTGTCTTTCAAAAACTCCCGGAAAAACCGGCCCGTCTGCTCCGCCCATCCTTCCCGGAAATATACCGTAGGGATCATCCCTGAATGATATACGATCTTTTTGGCTCCAAGGCGGATTCCTGCCTGGTAACACTGGTCAAACCGCTCCATCGTCACTTTCCTTATCTGGCTGTCAAAAGATGCCGGGTTTAAATCCAGGAAAGGCCCATGCAGGGTAAGCGACGGATTTCCCATCTGCCCCAGCCTTTTTTGATACAGTTCTATTTTTCTTTCCAGCTGGTCCAGATTGTCGGAAATGGAAAACTCAATGCTCTCCACCCCGGTCCCGTACTGGCAGCAGAGCTCTTTCATATCTTCATCGCAGATCAAATGGCTGACATAGATCAAAGCATTTCCTCTTTCCCGGACTCAATCAGCCCGTATTTTTTCTTAATGCGTTCCAGTTTTTCAAGAAGCGGCCTGCTCAAAAACCATAAAAAGATCACAGTTGACAGTGCATGCACCAGATCCACAGGGATCCCTGAAATGTAAAAAGCAACCAGGCTGGCCGGTGTGATGTATCCGTAAGACATTAAGATGCTTGCCGGATTCATGATCCCGCCATAGATGAGCACCACACTTAAAAATCCATAGATACAAAGATCCCGCTTCCTTGCTTTTAAGATTCCTTTCTGGTAAAGAATTCCTGCCAGGAACCCGATGATGCCAAAAGAGAACATCTGCCATGGTGTCCAGGGACCCTGTCCCATAAACATGTTGGATAACATCATGATAAGACAGCCAACGAGAAACCCCGCCTCTCCCCCAAAAGACACACCGGTAAGGATCACAATAGCAGCTACCGGTTTGAAACTGGGTACCATAAAGAAGGCTGCCCTGCCTGCAACACCAATCGCTGCAAGGACAGAGATCACCATGATCTCCCGTGCTTTTGGTTTGCGTCCTTCAAACATCATAAAAAACGGGAGCATTGCAGCCACGATCACGATCAGGCTGCATATCAGGTATTTCCTTCCATGGAAAAACCGAACTGACAGATACAAAAGCAGTGGTACGACCAAAAGCATCAGAGCAAGGGCAAACCAGGTCCTCCGGTTCACTTTCCCCTTCTTTTCCATCTGCCGGATGATCATCCCATCAGAAGGAAGGGTGTATTCTTCCAGATCTTCTGCCGGTTCCTCTTCTTGTGCTTCATTTGGGATACCTTCCCAGAATTCATCTATAAACTGGTCCAGTTGCTGCTCTGTAAGCACGTAACCACATCCTTTCCGGTCACAGCTTCCGGAAACAAATGCCTTGCCATCCGGTTTGCTGCAGTTGTGTAGAAATTATTTCCGGCAAAAAACTCCCGGGTATTCTGGCTGGTAACGATGTTTCCCTCAAAAAACAGGCCTACCCTGTCCGCGTATTCTGCAACAAATTCTACGTCATGGGAGATCATAAAGATCGTCAGGCCATGCTGTTTCAGCCGGGTTAAGATCTTTCCGATCTCTTCTTTATATTCTGCATCCATTCCCTTCGTAGGTTCATCCATCAGGAGAATCCTCGGACGAAGCAAAAGGACTTTGGCAAGTGCCAGCCTCTGCTGTTCCCCGCCACTCAGATCATAAGGATGTCTTTCCAGAAGCCCTTCCAGCCTGGTAAGGCTTACGATCCCTTCTATAGCCTTTTCTTTTTTCATATGGATCTGATATTCCGAAGACATTTTTTCTCTCCTGCCCCCAATCACAGAATACAAATCTTCCAGGACTGTTTTCTTTAAGAAAATGCTCTGTGGGTTCTGCGGCATGACTCCCAAAAGCCCACAATACAGATCCCGGTCTTTATACGAACGGATATCCCGCCCTTCCAGAAGGATCTTCCCACGGTATGGACATCGCACCCGGCTTAAAAGAGACAGCGTAGTGCTCTTTCCCGTACCGTTTCCACCTACCAGTGCATAGAACTCTCCCTTTTTTACCTCCAGGGAAAGATCCCGGACAACATCCGGGCTGTCCTTTTCATACCGGAACCAGACATCTTTCGCCTGAATGGACAATTCTTTCTTCGAACTATCTGTTTTTGTGTATCTGACTTTTTCAGTGCTTTCGCTCTTTCGCTGACTATCCGAAGCAATTCCTTTTTCGTTACAGTAATGGGAGAGCCACTGTCTTCCCTCACTGACTGTCAGCGGACAGGTTGCCTGACTGTCTGTCTCACCATAGATCTGCATAGGAATCGGCATGGAAAGAAACATGCCATGTTTTTGTTCCTTTAATTTTACCCCGATTTCCCTGGGAGTTCCTTCCAGATAAACATTCCCCTTATCCATGACAAATACCCTATCCGCATAAGGGATGATATCCTGAAGCCGGTGTTCCGTAAGGAGCACCGTTGTTCCAATATCACGATTAATCTTTTTTACGGTTTCCAGAAAATCAGAAGCAGCGATGGGGTCCAGCTGAGACGTAGGCTCATCCAGTATTAAAAGGGATGGATGCATTGCCATGATCGCAGCCAGGTTTAAGATCTGCTTCTGCCCTCCTGACAGCTCTGAGACATTTTTATAAAACCACTGATGGATGCCAAAATAGCTGGCCATCTCCGCAACCCGCAGCCGGATAGTCGCATTGTCATATCCCAGGCTTTCCAGTCCAAAGGAAAGCTCATGCCAGACTTTATCCGTTACGATCTGATTATCCGGGTTCTGCATGACAAAACCGATCTCCTGGCTCTGTGTCCGGTGGTCAATCCCCGAAAGCGGCATCCCCCGGTAAAAGATTTCTCCCTCTGACTTTCCAACCGGGGCCAGCACGGTTTTTAACTGGCGCAGCAGCGTGCTTTTGCCGCATCCGCTCCGTCCGCAGATCACATTTAACGTTCCTTCTTCTATTTTCAGATTCGCATGATCCAGAACCTTCCTGGAACATTCCGGGTATGCGAAGCTAAACTCCTTTACTTCTACAAGATTCATAATCATTATCCTTCCTGTTCCAGAGTTTCGTAGATTTTTTTGTAAGTCATATCCAGATCTGTTTCACAATGCTTCCGGCTTCTGGCAAAACGGATGGTCTCCGTCACATCCAGGATCACCGGAAGGAAACAAAAACATGCAAAGCAGATGTATGTAAGCATTGCTTCAACTACTGGAACAGATACCGGAGCCTGATGCCCCTGAATGGTAAAACCAGCAAGTAAAATACGGGGATCATAACTTGCATAAGAAGCCCCATTCATACAGCCAGTGGCAAATACAAGGAATAAAGCTGCCATCACCGCCAGAAGCCCCTTATCTTTTTTTGTAAACTTGTAAATGGAAAAAGCAGTCCTTCCTTTTAATCCATATCCCCTGCTCCGCATGGAATCCGAAGTCTCTATGGCATTTTCCAAAGCCCATGTGACCAGTATCGACAGCATGTTAAAGCCCGCACGGATACGGTTAAAAAGACTGCCCTCTGAAACATCCCTTCCCATAGATTTCTGACCGTTCCGGATCACTTTAAGCTGCCCCGTAAATCTGGGGACAAAGCGAAGTGCCATGGAAAGGATCAGAGAAAGGGCCGGTATCAGCCTTCCAAACAGGTAAATAAATTTATCACTTGTCATAACTTTATTATAACAGGAAAACCACTGGATCACTACGAACATGACCGCTCCAAGGACTACTCCATAGACTAAGGCCTCCAAAGTGATCCAGTTTCCACTGCTTTCTACATAATATAGCATCGTGACCCCATAATGATTGAAAAGTGGATTCAGAAGAGCCACGATCAAAAGACTGGGAAGGGTAAAGAGAAAGCTTTGCCTAAGTGTCCTTTTTCCTCCAAGCAGAAAGATGGAATAAGACAAAGCACCCGCATAAGAAATGCAGATAAAGACGGGATGCTGATTAAACATAGTAAATAACAGTACTACAGCAAAATAAAAAAAATTCAAAAATGGATGGCATGTGGAAAAAGCATCAATGATGGATTGATCCGCAGGCTGTCTGTTTCTTTTCTCGGTCTTATTTGTTGATAACACGTTTAAATGTACTCCCTCTTTAATCCCTGCTCTTCACAGTACAAATCCACTTTGCTTCCTTTTTTACAACGTATGGTGCAATTTTTATTTACGATCCGGGAACCAATATATTCTGGATCATGATGTATCTCCAGATATTCCAGCCGGTTGCATCCATGAAAGACTTCCTCTCCAAGATACATGATATTTTCCGGAATATATACCTCTTTCAATTTCTTACATCCGAAAAAGGCCCTCTGATCTAATTTTTTAATTTCTTTTGGTAAGACTATGGTTTCAAAGCCACAGAAGTAAAAGGCTTCCAGACCAATTTCTTCCAGTGTATCCGGCAGCGTGATCTCCTTTAATTCCTTACAGCGGTAAAAAGCTCTTCTCCCTATACTCTTTAAATGCTCCGGGAATACCACTTTACTTAACTGCGTGCAGGAATGGAAACAGCACTCCGGAATCCTGCGGCATTCTGAACTGGTTTCAAATGCTACCGTTTTAAGGGCTGTGCAGCCTTTATAACTATAATCTCCTAAAATTTCCAAAGATGCCGGAAATGTTACTTCTCTGAGAGAATGATTTTCCGAAAAAGCACTCTCTTTGATTTCTTTAACGGTCTGTGGGAATACAACGGGCTTACGGAGCTGGCAGCTTGCAAAAGCTTCCTTTCCTATGATTCTGCAGCCGGATGGCAGGATTATCTCTTTTATTTTCCCGTTGCCCTTATAACAGCAATCATCAATATAAATATATTTTTCAGGAATTGCTGCTACCTGTTTGTTTCTTTGCATACTGGCAAGCTGTGCCGTAAATGTACGATGATTAAATCGCAGTATACTCCATGTTGCTTTATCATTTTGTGAGCGCATATGATCTCCTTTCCAACGTTCGGATCATACAAACTGTATATCTTTTACATGTTTGTATTCTTTGCCTGACGTGTTGGATATACTGGCTCAAAATGCTTTCATAAGACGTTTTTCATTCGATACATTTCACACAGGGAAAAGCAGCTCCGGAATCGCACCGGATTTCCTTAAATCGGCTGCCATCAGCCGAACCACGCTCGATTTTTTTGTTATTCTAATTATAACGATACGCCTTATTTCTGTCAATGTTCGCCAATGTTTCTGGTCTTTATCTCATACCAGTTTAACTATTTTTCACAATTTCTTTACTTCTTATCTTTGTATGGGTTTCCAACATCACTTCCAAGATTGCAGGTATACTTCCATTCAATCTTATCCCCATCTTTGGGCTTATAACTGGAAGCCCCATAATTCGGGAACTCTCCATTTACACTGTACATCCAGCCAGAATTTTTTCCGCAGTCAAATTCATAAAGCTGATTGATGCCTTCCACATAATAGCTTTTATATAACGGGGTGTATTTGGAAGAGAGCTGGATGTTCTTTTCCCCGCAGATTTTTTTTAAGATGTCAAATACGGTATCGCCCGTAGTAAATTTAACTTCCATTTCCGGAAGTATCCAGCCGTCTTCCGGGACAAATTCTTTTTTGGTTTCTTTTAGATCACCGATATTGTCAAGGATCGTCTGGCAGTCTATCGAAATGGTACAGGCAGCAGGTTTTCCGGAATCCCCTTTTCCGATTCCACAGCCCGTAAGGAGACAGCTCCACAAAAGCATAAAACAGCTGATTCCTATTACCCCGATCCGTTTCCAATATATTTTTTTCAGTTGCTTCATAATTATCCTCTGTCGGATGAAAAGGTACCAAAAACACTATTTGATTTTTGATACCTTTTACACCCTTACTCTGTTTACTTAACTGTAATTTTTATCTTTTTTGTCACCTTTCCAGATTTAACTGTGATGGTAACGGTTCCTTTTCTCCGGCCTTTAACCACGCCCTTCGAGCTGACTGTTGCAATCTTCTTGTTGGAAGAACGGTAGGTCACTTTCTCCTGGGAAGTGATCGGGCTGACCACTGGTTTTAAAGTAACACTCTTTCCTTTCTTGATGGTCAGTTTTTTCTTGAGGCCGCTGATCTTCGTAGTCTTTACCTTTGCAGTCTGGACTTTTACTTTCAGAGTCGCTTTCTTTCCACTCTTTAAGGTAACGGTGATCTTTGCCGTTCCTGTTTTGGTTCCGGCTTTGATCTTTCCGTTCTTATAAACTGTCACGATCTTTTTGTTGCTGGAAGCCCAGGACTTTATGGAATCTCCGTATGCCATGGAAACTTTCACTTTCGTAGTGGTCTGCTTCCGCCGCAGGGTAAGGGAAGATACGTTCAGTTTTATGGCCGCCTTTAATTTGCTTCCATAATTCCGTGTCTGTTTTTTACCGCAGAGGGAACAGGTTCCTTCCTGCTTCGCCGGACGGAATACCGTAGCTTTTGCCGTAGTTTTCCAGGTGTATTTATGCGTATGTGCAATTACAGGAATCGTTTCCGTCTTTTCGTATCCGCAGACCTGGCAGGTATATCTCATCAGTCCGGTTGTCTTATAAGTAGCAGCCTTGATCTGCTTTCCTTTTCCATAGGAATGCTTCTGGTAACCACCCTTTTTCGTGTTATCCGTGATGTCACATTTTCCATACATGGCAACACACTCATGCCAGTGGGCATCCTTATCAAAATTCCATTTGCTGTCCCATACATGGTCATGTTCCAGGGTATAATCATCGGTATAATGGAATACGATCTCATCCCCGTCTTCCAGGTACTGCTCTTTTACTCCAAGATCTGGGTGGATTCCATTTAAAGTATACATCCAGCCGGAGTTCTGTCCGTTGGAAAATTCTGCAAGCTCCTGACCATCCTTCGTGATTCCGGCAATGTAGGTCTCATCCCTCAATGTACGACAGCTCATTCCATTTTTGGACAGCACTTCTTTTAAGAGTTCCAGGACGTTGGCATTTCCATCGATCGTGTAATCTTTTGCTGCGATCCAGGTATCCAGATTTCCTTTTCGCAGGGTGTGTTCCTGATCCTCCTTTGCACTGCCATGAACAGAATCTCCGAGAAGCGTAAAGCTTACCGTGATCGTACCGGCATCTTTTTTCAATACCTTAACGGTCAGTTCCACGAATGCTTCCTTATAGGAAATTTTCAGTTTCTGTTCCCCACGTTTATCCTTGTTATATCCCTCTATGGTAAGATCTGTCAGCGAAAGCTCCTGTCTGGTTCCGTCACTGATCACAGCAACCACTTTCATTCCACTGAGATCCAGGTCCTCCCCAAGGTAAAACTCTGTCCGGTAATCACCAGTCAGCTCCAGGGAATCCACATAAACACGCAGGCCTTCTGTAGAGACCAGTTTTTCCTGGTCTGCCCCCAGTGGATCATCCGTCCGGTTATATCCGGTCTGCCATCCGCAGCCTTCCACCTTCGGGCAGCTGGTGGTTTCTTTTTCTGTATTGACATAAGTGGCTCCGCTTGCCGTCTCATGGGTCAGACAGTTGGTATCAATGTATCTTACAAAACCGATCCCTTTATCTGCCCCGCAGTCTTTTGCATAATAATTGTTGGTGATGTCATCGATCCGGTTCAGGCTGTCATAAAAACCAATGATACCTCCTACATATGCTGCGTCTGCCTTTGTTGCCTGTACCTTTCCTGTAAAGGAATTGTTCTTAAAGGTATAAGTGCAGTTATTCCAGGTCTGTGCCACATAGAGGTCTCCACCAAGGATTCCTCCGACCTTGTCAGAACCGGTGATGCTTCCCTCTGCACTGCAACTGTTGATAGTTATCTTGCATCCGTTCGGGGCTGTAGAATTGTCATAACCGCCACCTGCAATACCACCAGCCACTTCACTGGAAGCCTCTACGGTGCCATAAAATTTACAGCCGATCACAGAACAGTTTCCCATGGCATTGTCCCTGGTTCCGATAATACCGCCTACATAACTGCTTCCGTAAACGGTGGCATAACTTATACAGTTTTCCACGGTCCCCTGCATACGACCGGCAATCGCACCGATTTCATTCATATCTTTGTCATATCCAATGACAACATCCTTTTCAATGGTACAATTCCGTACTGTTGCTTCAAAGGAAGAAGAACATCCGGCATAAGGACTCATGGTCTTATTCGCACCCAGAAGTCCTGCTTTCAGAGTGCTGGATCCGCTCTTTAAGGTTACATTATCTATCTCAACAGCCGTTCCGGAGAGTCCGACACCTTCAAAGTTATTGACAAGGCCATAACCGGCAATCTTCTTTCCATAGATGTTCAGGTTACGGATCCTTGTATTACGGACATAACCAAAGAGAGGCAGCCCGCCCTCCGGTACTATTACGGTATGGTTATTTCCATCAAAAATACCGCTGAATGCATTAAGGTTCTCGCCATTTTTCAGGTCTTTCCTTCCATCCTTAGTCACACCGATAGGCTTCCATCCAGTTGGCAGGGTGATGTCTTCCGTAAGCTGGAAGTATGTATTTTCAAAGGAAAATCCCTCTGTATTTACTTTGTCCCGCAGTGCTTCTACATCTGAAGCTGTCTTAAGGAGATATGGAGAGCTTTCACTTCCGTTTCCCTCCCATGGGAGAGGAGCTTCTGTGACGGTGACAGATACAACATCAGAGTAGACATACTCGCTGTATATATCAATGCCCTCCCCATCTATATTAGCTCCAATATCTGTTCTTACTTTGCAGTAATAATAATAGGTTCCTGTTTCTTTTACATCAGGTTTATAAACACTTTCGGTTGCACCGGAAATCGCTTTACCTCCCTGTACGGAATTTTCTGTGTTCCGGTACCAGCGATACTCTGTATGAACCCCAAATTCTTCAGACTCCTGTACCTTTATCTCCAGTCCTTCCGTGACCGGAATTCCCCTGACGTAAGTCATATCCTTTGGCTGCTGAAGTATGACAGGTTTGTCAGCTACAAGAGGATATACCCTTGCAGTAAAAACGCCACTGAATTTCATATAACAACGGCCATTTATCTCATAAGAAACAAGGCATTTATAATATCTGTAGTATTTCGGCTGTTCTGTAGTGATTGTGTAGGAATTCTGAGTTGCATTCTCTATTTTTTCATAATCTTCCGCGTTTGTGCTTACATACCACTGATAGGAGAGTTTTCCTTCATCTTCCTGTAAAACAGAAGCATTGACTACAAATGCCTTTGCTTTGTCTCCCTGACGGACTCCATAAGAATTTCCGATAACATCCCTGTTGTCTGTAAGTACCGGAGTATAATCAATTTCTCCCGGCTTTATGGTAAGCGTATATACTGTATCTTCTGAAACATACTTTGCATCATCTTTTTTTAATGTTATGACAGCTGTATACTCCGAATGACTATTCCAATCGGGCGTGAACCGTAAAGCCCCTCCAAGTGGTCTTTGAGTAAGTTCAACGCCATCCATTACAACCAGTTCCGGATTTTCCGCAATTGAGCCATAACAGTCATTATCACTTCCGGCAATGTCAATATACTCCGTATTTTCCGGTACTGTCACTTCAAGATTCTGGCTTTCTGTGGTATCCTGCAAACCTGTAGGAAATTCATGTCCCCAGGAATCACTGACTGTCAGCTCATTTAAACGTGCTTTATAATGTATCGGAACTTCAACAGATTGTAAAATATTTCCATTCTTTCTTACTTCAAAGCCAATAGAAAGAATTGCTTTTGAAGAATATTTCACACTCGTATTTTTTAATAGAGTTGAGGAATCCTGTGACAATTTCACTCTTTTTACTGTATCATCCAATGGACTGGTGTAAACTGCATATAAAGTACAACCCTCTGGAATGCTTTCCATTGTACTCACATTTACATAAAACTCGCCATGACTGAATCCTGTTGGAAAGTTAAATGCTTGTGTCCCATCAAAAGTGTTGACTGATTCCTCTTTTACCTCAGTTTCACTTTTTTTAATGCAAAGTTCAACGCCGTTGATATAATCGCCTTTATCAACTCCACCCGGAACAACGGTTATGTTTGCATATGCTGCTGAAATCGCAGTAATCTCTGTGCCATTATTATTGATTCGTTTTTCCACTGTGATAAAATATGGTTTTTCCCTTGCTTCCAATTCCGGAAGTGTTACTTTTCCCTCTGCGTCCGTAACAATATTTTCCTGTTTTATTCCGTCTATATAAATAGATGCTCCCTCACATTCAGAGTATGCGCGTCCAGCGTCATCTTCCTGTCTGAGTCTGAGTGTGATCGGCTGTCCTTCTGTAACTGTCTGTTCTTCTTCTGTAAAAAATGCAAGTTTATCCTGGCCCTTTTTCTGTTGGATAAAAAAATGCATTTCGTCACCATTTTCTACAGTTCTTCCAAGCGCAGAACCATAATTGGCACTGTCACGATTCAAAGAAGAATTAATATATGGTACATCCTTTTTATCGTATCCCCACAACCGGTAAATGACACCATCAAATATCCCTGCGTCATCTGCATGATAATCATACCCAGCTTCTGCTCCACCCGGGTAATACAGATCATGTGCTGCTCTCAGAGCATCATCCATAGTATAGGAAGATTGACCAGTTAAAGTTACGATACGTCCTGCCATTGGAGTTCCGTTTTTATCATCAAGAAATTTTCCATCTTTACTGATACTGACAGTTACCTGTATTTCTTTTTCTTCGTTTGTTTTATCTTCAAATTGCTCTGTTCCATCACTGAACAAAGCAGTACTTCCGTCCGTGAATTCATCTTCACTTGTAAATTCACTTACGCCAGATTCTTCCATATCAGGATCAGCGTCAGTATCAATTTCCTCTTCTACATCAACCGAATCTTCTACAGGAATCTCTTCCGTAAAATCAATTTGGTCTTCTGAATCTGACGCTTCTTCTACACCTGTTTGAAGATCTGCTGAACTGTTTTCTTCAGAATCCATCTGTTCATCTGTAAAGTTTTCTTCAGATGAATACGATGTGTTATCTGCCCATTCTCCCGCAAAGGCATTTACAGGGAGCTGTAATGCAAGAAGAAAAACAAGCAGCCATCCAGCTATCCTTTTCCACAACTTTGTTTTTTTCATTTTGTCCCTCCTTTAAAAAAAGCTCCTCTTCCTCACGGAAGAAGAGCTCTTCAACTCTTAATTATTTTACCTTGACAGTCACTTTAACGGATTTAGATCCGGATTTTACTGTTATTTTTACAGTACCTTTTTTCTTTCCAGTTACAACGCCCTTGGAAGAAACGGTTGCAATCTTTTTGTTGGAACTTGTATAAGTAACCTTCTGACGGGATGTGAATGGAGTTACGACTGGCTTCAGTGTCACTCTCTTTCCTTTCCGAACAGTTACATTTTTGGATACTGTAATTTTGGAAGTTTTTACTGCTGCTGTCTGAACTTTTACCTTAACAGTCTTCTTCAGTCCGCTGGCAAGGGTAATCTGCAGTTTCGCAGTTCCCCTCTTTTTACCAGTGATCTTGCAGGTTCCGTTAGACTTGCCTCTTACTGTGAAGATCTTGCTATTGGAGGATTTCCAGGATTTTACAGAATCACCTTTTGCAAGTCCGGTAACTTTAAGTCTGGAAGTAGACTGTTTTACTTTTAAGGTTACAGTAGAGGCATTAAGAGTTGCTTTCGGTGCAAGTTTTTTGCCTATATTTCTGGTTTCACTCTTATTGCATGCAGAGCATTTTCTGGTCTGAACTTCTGGTTTAAATACTGTAGCTGCTGCTGTTCTTTTCCAGTTGCTCCACTTATGTCCTGTCGCTTTAATAGTTTCGGTCTTTGTTTCGTTGCATCTGCTGCAGGTATAAGTAAGAGTACCATCTGCTGTACAGGTTGCTTTCTTTGTTACCTTGGAAACAAAATCATGTCCAAATGCTGGAATCTCCTGTACATCTTCTTTTGCATCACAGACTGTACAATGTTTACTCTTCTCACCAGCTTCAATGCAAGTTGCCTCTTTATCTACTACATAATCCTCTGACCATGTATGTCCGGTTGCAGGGATTGCATTCTCATCAGTTGGATAAGAATAATGCTCACCACATACCTCACAAACGCCAACTTCTTTCCAGCCAGCTTCTGTGCAAGTTGCTTCTTTTGCTTCCACTGCATCTGCTTTGCAATGAACTACAGTATCTGCTGGAACAGTTGCTCCCATCCAGTCTGGTTCTGGAACCATTTCATCCCATTTAACTTTAGTTCCTGCATAACAAGCATATTTCAAACTTGATTCATTAAAAGCATTTACTCCAACACTGGATACATCTTTGAAATCAAATGATGTAAGTGCAGTTTGTTGGAAACAATCATCTGGAATTTTATCAATATTGCTTTCACAATTAAAAGAGGTTAATGCAGTACATCCGTTAAAAGCACTTGCACCCAAATCCTGAATTTTTTTTGCAGTTACAGAGGTCAATGATTCACAAGTATCAAAAGCATATTTTCCAATTTCCAATCCTTCATTTTCAAATGTAACACTTTCCACTCCTGACTCGGTAAATGCTGCATTTTCAATAATTTGAACATTGTTCAAATTAATGCTCTTTAATGAAGCTACATGGCTAAAAGCAGATCTTGAAATTTTGGTTACACTTGGTGAAAGCACTACTTTTTCCAAACTATCATAAGCTCCTGATCGGCCATTATTAAAATTGAATGCCCCAATCTGAGTGATTTCACCTTCAATTACTACGGTCTTTGCATTATTAAGTTCTGTTCCGTATTTATTACGCCATTCGCTTGTCCAACCTGATTGTGTATTATCTGGCAAAGCTACAGGTGTTGAACTTTTCATATAAAATGTCTGGTTACTGCTATCATACTTAAAAGAAAGTCCCGTAACCTCTTCTGACTGTATCCAACCGTCTTCTTCACTTGCAAAGTCAGTGCTATCACTACCATCATCAAAAGAATCTATTGCACTATTTTCTACACTTTCCTGTTCAGATTCAGTAAGAATAGAGTTGTCCTCAAACACAGCAACATCATCTTCTGGTTCAATTGTCTCAATTTCTGAATCAACCGTCACATCTGGTTCTTCTACGCTTTCAGCAACAACATCTACCTGTTCTGACGCCAATACTGGAGCCGAAGTACTTAAAACCATGGATAAAGCAAGGCAATAGGCAAGATATTTTTTTTTCATCACAATTCCTCCAACGCTCTACTACTTACCAATCAAAGTGAGTAGTATCATAGCTCAATACGATAGAAAATTCATTGGCTGATGGTACCTTTGTTCCACCTAATGTTGTCTGCGGATATGAAGATGTATTTTCCAGATCAACATTATTTCCCGGATACCACATCCAAGAACTTCCCTGCCATGTAGCATGAATCATATTGCCAGCACTGTCATATGTTGGATTAATATTTTTTCCATCATTAGTCTTAGAATATCCCGGAACTGAGAGTGTAGTTAAATATTCATCTGCTTCTTTATTCCAAAGAACATTTAACTGTTTTTTGCTTCTTGCTAATTCAAGAGCATCTTTGTAAGTACCATTTGAATCTACACCTGTTACAGTAACTACCGGATTAGTGATTCCTGAAATCGGTTTCGGAGTTCCTAAATAAGTATTACTGCTTGTTCCCTGTTCCCATTCTCTGATGTAAATGTGCATTGTTGCTGCGGAAGCCATTACAGTTGAACCAAGCATCATAACAACTGCTAAAATGACTGCTGATAATCTTTTGAATTTTTTGCTCATACCTTTTTCTCTCCTTTTCTTTTCAGATGCTCATTTTTCGTAGTTTCTCCTTAGGACAGCGGTTTCTGTCCCGTACAGATCACGAGTCTGGACCTGCCTTTCTCCTCCTCTCCCGTATTGGGAATATCCTGGTGTTCTGAGATGTGATGGTAACGTGCGGTTTTCCTTGTAAAAAAATAAGCCGCACCCTACGCATGGCACGACCCAGTCACAAAATACCCGTGCCGCCCTGAAACCGAGGGTTGATGCACAATATTGTAGGGATAGACCTGACTTGTAGCTTTTGCTCATCACAGTAGCGTTCCTGTGTCGGATTTTCACCGAACTTCCTATACATGAGTCTTTGACGAACCACTCATATATAAAATCTCTACAATATTACCTTTCTTATAGAATAACTTTTTTTCCATATTTTGTCAATCATTTTGTCTTGAAATAGCAGAAAACGTCATATGTTTTTATAAACAAAATTCGAGAAAAATCGACATTTTTCTTCTCAATTTTAAAAGTAGTCGTAACTAACATCACTTTTCTTTCTTCTTTTTTCTGCAATCATATTTCCATCAAAGTGCCATTTTACGCCATTCCTGCAATAAAAAAAGGCCTTTCCGGATAGACCATGATTGTTCCTGTCCATCCAGAAAGACCTGAAAAATAATTATCCATTAAATTTCTGCAAGCATTTAAATAAAATCATGGGTTTCGTTTTCCACAAACTCCCCATCTAAGAAAGCAAGATCATCCCCGGCTTCCTGTACTTCTGCTTCCTCGTCAGAATATCCTATCTGCCCACCTTTCTCTTCCTGCCTTTCACACCATATGACCAGACGTTTGGAGGCATCTGTTCCACAGGTAGAAAGCAGAAGCGTTGGAACTTCCTCCTGCGTTCCAAGTAAGAAAGCATCTCCATCTGCCGGTGTATACTCGCATTTTACGATCACAAAGATCCATACCCCTTCATCCGGAAGATACAGATAGAGGATATGGTGTTCTTTTAAAAATTCATCGTCAAGGAAATTTCGAAGTCCGCGAAACATGCTGCCATCTTTCATATTGTGACCATAAATGATGTTCTTGTCATCGGAAAAATCGGCATTGTTATCGGAATCCAGGAAAATGGCCCCTGCCACATGTTCTGTCTTCTTAAAAGTATGTGTCAGGTAATAAGAGTCATCGTTTCCCTGGACTACCGGGTAATCAATACTGGTATCCGGGATCCGAATCCACGCAACGATATCCGGATTGATCTTTTTTAATGCCTTAAAATCAACCACGGTCTGTTTTCCATCGTTTCCATCCGTTTCTTTGGTATGGTCATCCTCATCTGTTTCCTTGACGTATGTACGCAGGTCTTCATATTCCTGCACACCTTCCCGGTACATAAAGTAAATGCCAAGACCGGTACATACGCAAAAGCTGAGTACCATCAGGCAGACTGCCACGATCATGATTTCTTTTATGTGTCTCATACAAACCTCCGATTATTCTTCCTGGAAAAAGGGCTGCCGGTAAATCGAGCAGCCCTGAACCGTATTCCTTAATTTCCTTTTTTCTTCTTATACCAGATCACGCCGCCAATGCCGCAGGCAGAAAGGACTGCCAGAAGGATCGGAAGCCAGATGTTGGTGCTGTCCCCTGTTTTCGGGCTGTTTCCTGTCGGTGTGCTGCCGGAAGGGGATTTGGTGTTTTTGATCTCTTTTACGATCTCGATCACCTTGGTTTTTCCGTCTTTGTATTCAAAGCGGATCTCTTCTTTTTTGCTGCTTAATTCATAACCATTTGGTGCTTTGGTCTCTACCAGGATATATTCCACGGTTTTCTCTACTTTTCCATTTTTATAAGTAGCAATCGGAATCTTGCCGCTTGTCGCTGTTCCGGTCTTATCCGTTACCAGTTTTTCTACGACTTTTCCGCTTTCCTTTTCACGCAGTTCAAATTCTGCTCCCGGAAGGGCTGCCTTGCTGGCAGAATCCGTCTTTTTGAGGATCAGTTTTCCATACGGATGTTTGTCCTTCATTTTGACTTTCTGGATTTTTCCGGTATCTTTTACCGTAAATTTCACATCTTCCGCAATGAGGTATCCATCCGGGGCCTGCTCTTCACGAAGGGTATATTCGCCTACCGGAAGTTTTTCGACCATATGCGGTTTATCCGTGGACGTCCAGCTTTCAACTTTCTTTCCATCTTTATCCAGGATGATCAGTTTTGCTCCCGGTACCTCACTGGAATCCGTAATGTCTTTCTTGCTGATTTCCACTTTGGTCACATCATCAAGCATCTGGTGTTTCTGTACTTCTTTTGTGTTTTCGACGGTAAATTCAATACTTTCCGCAGTCACATAACCATCTGCCGGCTTTGTTTCTGTCATCTTGTATTTCTTTCCTACGATAAGCCCCCTGATGATATGTGCTTCCTCTTTGGATACCCATTCATCCACCGTATTTCCATCCTCATCTGTTACCTTTAAGGATGCTCCCGGAAGTTCTTTTTTGTCCGTCAGGTCTGCTTTGGAAAGTTCTACCGTAGTCTGTTCATCTTCAAAGGTGAACGCATACTCTGCGACACTGGTTCCACTGCCCTGGTACTCAAAGGTGAATTCCTGCGGTTCCTGGTCTGTCACATAGCCATCCGGAGCAGCAAGTTCCTTAATGTAGTACCTGCTATCAAACGGGAGGTCCGCAACAAAGCGGATCTTTCCATCCTCATCTGTGGTCTTCAGTTCGATCAGGGTGTCTTTCGCAAGGAGTACTTTGCCTTTTGAAGATACGATGTCGTCTGCTGCATAGAGGCCAAAGATTGCCCCGGAAAGTACTTTGTCACTGTCCTTTTCTTTTTTCAGGACTTCCACCTGTACCCTCTGGCGCGCATTCTGCCAGTCGGCACTATAAGTAACCAGAGGTGTATCCTGGTCACGGTATGTAAGATCCACATATCTTGGTTCATTATCCAGAACATAACCATGTGCGGTCTCTTTTTCCACGATGTAATAACGGCCAAGCGGAAGGTTATCCATCTGGGCGATGCCATTTCCATCTGTTGTAATGGAGCCGACCAGTTCATCTGCCGCATAATAATCTGCACTTACCCCGTCTGCTGCACGGATGGCTTCTGCCGCGTAAACATTGAAGGTTACATCAGTCAGGTTTCCGGTCACATAGTTGAACAGGTGCTCGATCATGCCTTTTGCATTGTCAAGAAGGGATACGCTGTCTAAGAATTCCCCTTTCTTGTTTACCAGAAGTCTTGCTACCGGGACTTCATCTTCCATTTTGACTTTCTGTACTTCTGCAGTATCAGAGATCGTGAACTCTACGTCTGTTGCACGTAAGTAACCGTATGGTGCAAGCTTCTCACGCAGAATGTATGTTTTACCAACCTGAAGTCTCTTGATCACATGAGGGGAATCCTTTACGGATGTCCAGGAATCGATCACGTTGCCGTCCTTATCCAGTACACTCATGGAAGCCCCGTCAAGTTCTGTTCCGGTCGTGATATCTGCTTTTGTTACTTCTACCGTTGTCGGCTGGTTTTTCTTCACGGATTTTAATTTGATCGTTTTTACGTCCTGGCCCTGGTATGTGGCATCAAATTCCAGGATCTCATCGGAAGATACATAACCCGCCGGCGCCTGCAGCTCTTTCACATAGTATCTGCCAAGCGGAAGATCCAGCGTAAACGCTGCCTTACCTTTTTCGTTGCTTGTGATCTCCTGAAGCAGTGTATCTGCTTTTACGATCACCTTGTCGCCAGAAGAAATTGCTTCTTTATTGTATAATCCAAAGGTTGCACCTTTTAAAGCCTTTCCGGTCTCGGCATCCTGTTTTTCCACACTCAGCTCTACTTTCTGGCGTTCATTGGAAAATTCCAGTTTTTCTTCGATCTCCGGTGTGTTCTGATCCTTATAGATAAAGGATACTTCCTGACTGTCTGGATTTAAGACAAATCCGGCCGGTGCTTTTGTTTCTTTCACACGGTATTTTCCAAGCGGAAGGTCTTTGATAACAGCTTCCCCATTTTTATTAGTGGTCACTGTTTTTACCAGGGTATCCTTTGCATAGATCACGTGACGGTTTCCCTGCTCGTCCACCTGATGATCCGGTGTGAAAATATCTTCTGCTGCGTAGATTTCAAATTCTGCCCCTTCCAGGGAAGTTTCTTCGTATACAAAATCCTTTTTAAAGGATTTTAAGGTTTCACCAGATTTATGGATCACCAGTTTACCTTTGACCGGATGGTTTTCATAGGTCACGGTAATGATGGCATCCCCGCTGACAGAATCCATCTGATAAGCTGTATTCTTGTCAACTTTGATCTCCACATACTGGGTATTCTGAGTGTAGCCATCCGGCGCGCTCACTTCCTCGATCCTGTAATTTCCGCATTTTAAGGATTCCGGAAGGATCAGGTAACCATTTTCGTCCGTAAAATAGGATTTATGGACAACCGTATTTGGATAGGTCGTTACCTGTTCCACATACTTTTTCGCATCCAGGTCGTACACTTTGAATTCTGTATTGGCAAGGAGGACCGGCTGTTTGGTCTCATCATCCTGTTTCACGATCTTAAGCTTTGCTTTGAACTCATCGTCCAAAAGGACTCTCCATACCTGCGGTGTGCTGCTGTTCTCGGTTACGGTTACGATAAAATCATCTACCGGCATGAAATTATGCGGTGTTGTAGTCTCACGGACAATGTAGCGTCCATAAGGAATCGGGATACTGCACGCATAGCCGCGTTCATCGGTAAACATTTCTGTTTTTCCGTCTTCCGTAAGAACGATCGGGGTCGCATTTGTAAAGTCATAGCTTCCATCGTCTTTTACAGTCAGGCTGCTGATCAGATAAGCAGAGAATCCGGCACCTTTTAAAAGATCCGCATCGGTCTTATCATTATCCGCTGCTTTGATCAACTGGAATGGCTGTTTGATCACGTCTTCTTTGGAAACGGTATTTCGTTTTACCGTCTCTACCTGGTCTCCTTCGTAGTCGCAGTTTACATCATGCTCCTCTTCGTCCAGAAGATAACCTACTGGAGGCGTGATCTCCTTCAAATAATACTTTCCAAGATACAGGTTGCTTACGCTTGCTTTTCCCTCTTTATCGGTCGTCAGGGTAGCTACCTGCTCGTCCTTTTTATAAAGGACTCCGCTCCTGCCATCCGGATGGTTAATGTCTTCCCTTGCATAGAGCCCGTAAATGGCTCCTTCAAATACGGCATCTCCCTGTGCGCTGTTTCCTGTCTCGCTGTCTTCTTTTACCAGGTCGATCGTTGCATTTACACGCTTATTTGTAAAGGTATGGCTAAAGTTTACCTTTTCTTCCTTATCATTGGTAAACTTAAAAGTGAAGGTGTAAGTATCCTCACTGTTTCTAAGGTAAAGTTCCGGTGCCTGGATCTCCCGGATGCTGTAGCTGTAATTGATCGGAAGTTCCGCTTTATAAGAAGCTTTTCCATCGGCTCCGGTCGTTGCTTTTTCGATCAGGGTTCCTTTGGGAACAACGGTCTTACCATCAACTTTGATATCTTCTGCTGCATACAGCCCGTAGATGCCTCCGGAGAGCGGATTTTTTGTCTCTTCGTCCTGTTTTTCCACACGGACTGCTGCCTTCTGGCGTTCATTTAAAAATGTTGCACTGCCAGTCTGCACTTCTACGGTCTGGCCTGCATACACAAGCTCAACCGTCTTAGACTCTCCTTTGCATACATAATTATCCGGAGCTTTCGTCTCGGTTACTGTGTAGGTGCCAAGATAGAGATCTTTTAACGTAACGCTTCCGTCATCTCCGGTAACCAGATTATCCTTGACAAGTGCACCTTTTTTATAGATGAGGGTGCCATCTGCCGCCTTGATATCTGCACCTGCATAAACACTGTAAACGGCTCCTTTCAATTTCCGTTTTTCGTAGGTAAATGTCACACCATCTTCCGTGACGGTCGCTCCGGTGAGCACTTCTCCTTCTTTATAAATGGTGAGTGCACCTTTTTGCTCTTTATCCGTTAAGTTCTTGGAAGCGGTCTGCCCCACGACCAGTCTTACCCCATAGGCTTTCGTATCCAGCACATATCCGGACGGGCCTGAGATCTCACGAAGGTAAACGGTATCCTGTGTTTTGGTGATCTTTACTTCGGATTCCCCTTTTGCATTTGTTGCCGGCATTTTTTTGATAAGTTTCGTGCAGACTTCATCTGCATAGATGCCGTAAACGGCACCTGCAAGGAGCGCGTTGCTTCCCTTATCTTTTTTGATGATCTTGACCGTTGCTTCATCCGGCCAGTCTACCTCCAGGTTCAGCTCCAGTGTATCGGTATAATATCCAAAGCCGATATCCTGGCTGTTCGCCAGCTTTAAGAGCATGGCATGGAAATTAAGCGGATAGTTGGATGTGATCGCATATTTTCCTTTCAGGCTTCCAATATTCTGGGTGGTTGCTTCCAGATGGAATTTTTCACCGCCCTTTACGCTCACATTTCCGGTCCCGGTTTTTCCTGTCGTCTCATTTACAAGGGAGACCCCGTTTTCCAGATGGATCGTGATCACAAAAGCTGCGTTTGCCTTCCATGTGAAGGTCGGGCTCTGGTTTCCATTTGCAGAAGCACTGAGCCCAGGTGTCAGCTCCATGGTCGTTGGATCCGGCATCTTTGCAAGGGCTGCCTTGATCTCTTTTAACATGTTTTTGGCAGTTGTCGAAAGGGATCCTCCAAATCCGGATTCCCCGTCATATAAATAATCGACCAGATAATGCTGCATTGCACGGGTCTCGGAGGAACAGCCGTATTTTTCCATGATGGATTTGATATTATAGCCGTTGAATGTGCCGCCCCATCCGGGACCGCCATATCCGTAAAACATGGCCTTCCTTAAATAACGGTCATCGCCGCCTTCATCCAGTTCGACCATATTTTTATAAGTCGTTCCACTTGGCGGGGACTGTTTACTGTGCTGCATGCAGTATGCATAGACGGTATAAGTCTTTCCGCCTGCTTTGTAACGGATATACTTATAGGAATCATTTCCGCCCTGTCCCATAACAGAATCAAAAGGATGCAGTTTTCCATCTGAATAATAGTAATAGGTATTAGCTTCAATGTCTGTTGAATCATCCCACAAGTCTCCATCGGAAGCTGCCATGGTACTAATACCGCCCTCAGCCTGGTCATATAGCACACTTAATGCAACATCATCTTCCGGCATCTCAAAGCTGAAGGAATTTGTTCCCTCATCGTAGCTTACTTCTGCATACAGAAGATCTTCGGTATTCTCTGTCTGGTTTGCTTCGACAAGACTTGTTCCCACTGCGATCAGGCTTCCCTGCGGGATATCACCGGAAAAGTTGACCGTCTCCCCCGTCTGGTAACGTCCGTCCTCGTGGTCCAGTTCAATATTGAATTCATTTCCCTGTACAATGTCAACCTGATGGCTTCCATCCTCTGTTTCCTCATCGGAAAATCCTTCTGCTTCCTCTTCTTCTGGCTCCTCCGTTTCTTCCGGCTCTTCCAGAGTTTCCGGGGCATCTTCTGGGCTTATGGTCGGGAGGACGGGGTCTGCCTCCGGTTCGTCATCGCCGGTTTCCTGTTCCTGGCCGCCATTGGATCCGTCTGTTTCTGCTTCCCTTGGTGTCACCGTAATGTTTCTGGCAACCAGATAGGCTTCCCCGGATGCGGGCGTAACAAGATATACGCATTTATAGGTCCCCGCATGGTTATAATCAAATACAGTCCCGTCTTCCATTGCTGCTTTTTTCAGTTCCACATGGTCTCCTTCAGAGAGTTTCAGTCCTGTAAAATCATTCTGGATATCAAAGGCTTCCCCTTCGGTAACCATAAGCGCAAGTTCCGGATCAGCAACGGTTTCCTCGATCAGTTCCTCCTCGCTTTTCTCCGTCTGCGTTTCTGTCTGTGTTTCTGTCTGTACCTCGATCTGCGTCTCGCTCTGTGCGGAAACGCCTCCCACCTCAGCGGCGGATACTGCAGAAGCTCCCGTCTGCAAGAGCGTAGTGCAGCACAGAGCAAAAGCCATCGCACCCGCCATCCATCTTTTCTTCCAGTTTTTTTCCAAGTGCACGTTCTCCTTTCATGATCGCTTTTTTCCCTGCAGTTTTCTTTTGGTCCGTCTCTTATCTGCATCGCTTTCTCCTTTCTTCCGGCTTTTTCAGCCAGATAAAAAGGAAACTGAAAAAAATTCCAGTTTCCCTTTTATCTGACCAAACCATTTTATGCCGTCTTCCTGTGTCCTTTTTCCTCTTTTTGAAGGATCCAGTCATCCACGCCTTTGTAGTGTTCCATCCAGGTACCGGATGCATCGGTATCCCAGGTGACTCTTTTGCAGGATACATTCAGTTCCTCACAGATCTCATATAGTTTTATACAGCCTTTTCGGATCATGTCCCGCTTTCTGCGCTTTCTGGGGCATTCTCCATGATACAGATAAATTCCATGTTCACATTGCCGGCACGCACTTTTTTCATCGTGCTTACAGGACAATTCCATCATTTTATCCATGTCGTAACATTCGTAAACTCTTTTTAACCCCTGCTCTTTCAGTTTTCGCAAGACAGTTTCCAGTCCTTTATGATTGGAAACTCCAGGGACTCCGATATAAGGATTTCCTGTACACATCCATGCGATCTCTGCCTTTAAGATCCCTTCCGTTACGTAAACCGTGCCATCCTTTATTTTCCCAAACATTCCTGCCGGGCTGCCGCTTGATGTGCCTTTTTCTAAGCCGCTGCTGGTAAACCAAAGGTACTTCCGTTCTTTTAAAGGAACATCCAGCCGGATCTGGAATCCTATGATCCGTTCCTTCCCATCCCGGACCGGGCAAAGATACCCGTTATTCTTCCTATAAAAAGCAGCTTCCCAGTCACCATCCCGGTTGATGAAAAATCCAGGAACCCCATCCAGGCGAAATCCCTTTTTTAAAAGCTTTCTGGCAATGGCCACGGAATTCTCCTCATCCGTACTTAAAAAACCTCGTTCTTCCATCTGTCTGACCTCATTTAACGTCAGCCCACGCAGGAGAAGGTTCCTCCGGTGTGTTTCCTTAAGCTTAAGAAAAGTGAGCATTTCCTTATATACATGGTCCCGGTAATCCCATTCCTCTTCCGTAAGGGAAATGCGTTTCTTTTTGGAAACGATAGAAGCGAAACCATTTCGTGTCGTGGACTGCTGTCTTTTATCCGTTCCAGAAAAAGAAAGTGCCTGCTTTATCTCCCGGTAGGCTTCTTTATACCGGTTTCTCCCGTAAATGCCGGATAGTTCCGCGTACAGTGTCAGCATGTTTCCGGATGCTCCGCAATGATAGCAATGGTAAACATTTTTCAGTTCTCCATTTTTGCGGATGCAAAAACTGCATTTTCCTCTTAAATCCCCGCAAAAAGGACATTCCACCGGAAATTCGTCCTGGTAAGAATCACTCAGTCTTCGGATTGACAAAAGATCTGCTACTTCTGCGATCGTAAACGATTCTCTGGCATACATGCCTTCCTCCTTTTCATAAAAGATGGCCCCGTTCCCGGAGCCACCTCAAACTATTTCTCTGTTTTCAGGCTGCTTTTTGCATTTCCTTTTCATGATCCAAAAGAATCTTCGCAGCTTTCTGTATTTCCTGATTCTGGCCTTTGTAACGCTGTACCAGCCATTTGATCGTCTGGTAACCTCTGGCATCCTGCATCATTTCCCCAAGAGGGGTTCCGGCATAGACACCAAAATTGCAGATAACCTTTTCTGCCCATTTCACTTCATCCTCTGCATCCTCTTCGTGAGCCATATCCTCCAACACTTCCTCTGCAGTCTCTTCTGGTGTTTCTTCCTCTTCTTCTGCATCAAAAGAAATCTCATCGTCTTCATCAAATGGAACTTCATCCGTTTCTTCTACTGCACGGAAACCGTCTGCATCCGTCTCGGCAGTAATTTCCTCATCTACGGAGATTTCCTCGGTCTGAACCGGATCTTCCGCTTTGGTTTCTTCATCGGAAAATTCTTCCAGTCCGCTTTCACTTTCTTCCATTCCAAAAGTCATCTGTCCAGGAAGGTTTTCTTCTGTATCCGTCACTGCATATTCCACTTTTACAATACCTTCTGATATGGCATTTCCATCACGCAGTTTTTTACGGTCCGTTTTCTTTTCCCTGACCGGTTCCGTTTGCTCCGGCTTTGCTGCGGTTTCTTTTCTTTCTGCCTTTTCCTGTTTCTTTTTCGGTTTTTCCGGTTTTACGGAAGCTTCCTGCTTCGGCATTTCTTCTTTTTCCGTCCCACGCATGTCCGGATCGTCTATTCCAGATGCCTGCATGATGTTGAATTTATTTAAGAAATAATACTTCAGGCCATACGTCCATGCCGCACCTTTTGCTTTATCCGGTGCTTCATTGGTTCCAATGACATGCAAAAAGCTCCGTACCTTGTCTCCCGGACGGTCTGCATTGGTCCAGCACAGCTCCAGGTCAGCCTCATATCTCCAGAGTGCTCCCATTTCCTTTAAAAACACGGAATTGCCCTGTTCGTCCACCTGTGTCGGCCTTTCACTTAAGATGTCAAAATCGACCCCGTATTTATTAAGGGCCGGTGTCAGGCATTCATAAATATCATCCAGTTTTACAAAATCATAAGTAACGTCCTCACTGTACCGTTTGCGGATCAGCTTCGGCACTTTCTTCCGGATCCTGATCATCTTCTGGTTCAGATTCATGTAATTGTATTTACCCATATTATTCGTTTCCTCCTGATTTTTTCATTTTTTATACTAAGCAGAACGCGGAAGGCTTGCCTCCGGCCCTGTCCCAGTCTTTTTTAACATTTCTTCCATTTCCTCCCGGATACATCCGATACAGATCTTCTTTTTTGAGATCTCCGGAAGTTTTTCAAGCAGCCACTTCTGGGCGAAAAGCTCTGCTGCCCGCTGTGGGTTGCTTAAATATTCCAGAAACATCCAGTCAGAAAATTCCCACTTCATATCCGCAAAATGAAACTGCGGCTGATAGATCAGATCCTCCGGCCGCTTTCCTTTTTTAATAAAACGGTCTGCATTTAGCTGGATATAAACCCTGCTGATCTCCGGGATCATCTGTGCAGCTGCATACCCGCCTTTTAACAAAAGTTCATCCCATTGTTCCCGGATAAGTTTCTTTCCAATGCGGCTTATCTGTGTTTCCAGTTTCGGGATCAGATCCTCACGCACAGGAAAACCAAAATCATCCGGTATCCCGATCGGTTTCAGAAAAATATCTTCTGCTTCATAAAGGGAATACTCCGGCATGTGGATCACGGCACACCAGTTCCGGTCTGTTTTTCTGTTTTCCTTTAAACAATCAAAGAAAAAGAAACAGTTTCCATATCTTGCCTTTATAAACAGCTGTCCGGAAAATTCTTTTACTTCACAATCCGGCGATTTCAGCCATGCGATCAGTTTTTCTGCCTCCCTGCTCTCTTTTAACCAGTCCGGAAGTTTTCTATCCATCACATACCTCCGTAATTTAGATATATGGCAGGGAATACCTGGAATACACCATCTTTGCCCGTTTTAAAAATGCAGAGCCTTTTTCTGCTTTTGCAAACCATTCCACAAAAAACCGTGTCAGGTTCTGCTGCAGTGTCCGGTGGGTATCAAGGGCATAATCCACAAATTCCCCATATCCGTCCATACTTCCTGCAAGCAGGTAGCAGGTAAACATTTTTGCCATCTGCTCTTCATCTGAAGGATTGATCTCCATTTCCTCTGCACCTTCATACACCAGGCGCACCCTTTCTGGCTGTTCCTTTACATGCAGGCACAGATCATCGGCCATCAGTTTCGATGCTTCGTTTCGAAGGTCGTAATATCTGACCTCTGAAAGACCTTTTAGCCAGGCAAACCCAAGATAAGTGTAATTGTCTTTTATTTCCTGCTGCTCTTTTGCCATGGACTCCATAAATTTTTTGTGTCCGGTGGGATGGCAGTTCAAGTATTCATCTACCAGCAGCCTTGCCACATCTTTTCCATTCGTAACCTTCATGTTTTCCTCCCATCAAAAAAAGACAGTCCATGCTGTCTCCATTCTTTTAAATCCTGTTAGTATTTTACAGTGCCAGGAATATCATATTCATGCCAGCGTTTTGACACACAGCCGGCAATTTTTTCTTCCAGAGCTAAAAGTCCTCTCTCATTCGTCTTTTCCTGCCTTGCAATGGTAATGGATTCACAGATCCCGCAGTAGATCTCGTATGCGCTGCATGGCTCATCCCCGGTAGTAGCCTTAAACTGCTCCACGGTTTCTGCAAGCAGTTTTTTTCCAAATCCCGCCTGCTTCATGATCCCTGCCATGGCATTTGCCGGATGCTCGATCCAGATATCACACAGCCGCATGACCCCTTTTAAGACTTCCCGGTAGTAATCGAAGATCGACTCTATGTTTTCCGTGAAATCTTCCATTCCTTTACAGTTTTTGTGCGTAACCTTCAGGGCATTGCCAAGGATTACATTTCTTGTCGGCTCCTGCAGCGAATAAAAAATATTCGCTCCGGACACACCAACGTCTGACGTAGTGATCCGTACAACTGCTTTTATGTCCTTATCGGTCTTTCTTCCATAATTCTGCATCAGTTCCTTATAAACATCTGTAAGTTTCGTATCTTCCAGCTGCCAGGACGCCGTAACAGAATAATGATCTGCATAGCCGTTTAAAAACGTTGCCTTCTCATAGTCCCCATGGATATATGCCGAGGTAACCATGTACATATCCGGCATGGATATGATGGCATAATCTTTTTCATCACCGGACAGGACTGCCCTTATTTTTCCTTCACAGAAACGGATCAGTGCTCTTCCTCTTGCAACCTTCAGGCATTTATTCAAGATCTCTGCCAGTGTTTTCTTATCGACATCTGCCAGGGCTTTGCCATCAATCCTGGCCCGTCCTTTCAACGATTTGATTGCTGAATTTCCTATATAACAGATCCTCTCGGGCAGGATAAGAACCAGCCTGGAATGAGATAAGGTATCTTTTTCCAGTGCTTCCAGGGAAATGCCCGGAACCTCTGTACAGGTTTCCTCTCCTGCAGCTGCCACCTTTAATTTCTTACTGGTGATCCGGATCCATTCTGCCCGGCTGTCTATCTCTTCCAGATACTCGCACAGTTCCTTTTCTGTCCGGAACTCCTTATAAAAGTCATCTTTATAATACATAATGTCCGCCTTTCCACGCTAGCTGAAAATCCGGACTTCAACAGCCTGTATCTTTCCATCTTCGATGCAAAATACATAGCCGTCTTCTGCCATCTCCATAAGCATTCCAATTTCCAGTGCATTTGCGTTTTCCCATTTAATTGTCTCCATAATCGACCCTCCTGATTTTACAATGTGTTTTCTTTTTTTGATGTTCTTAAGGTATTTCTTTTTGCAGTTTCCTTAACTGACAGTTTCATTCGTGCTCCTCCTTTCTGCTTTTTATGCAATAAAAAAAGACACAAAAAGAATCTTCTTTCCTTCTTGCATCTTCCTTATATTTTGCATATCCATTTTTTCTCATTAAGGGCAAGACCGCCCCAAAGTGTTTCTTCCGGAATGTCCGGAACTAAAGAATAACCACAGTCTTTTATAGACTGTTAAATTATTTTTCATTTAAAGACTACCACAACATTTTGTGGTTGTCAATTATTTTTAACTATATATTGTGTTATTGTGTGAGCTATCTTTATTATTCTGTTACATGTTGTGACAGGCGGCATGATACCGCCTGTCTTTTCATCCGTCTGCATAAATGCATGTATCTGAGGGGAATAGGTAATCTGTACATGCACTATGAAAACGTCTTACTCAGCGTTTGGATCCGCCGGGGAAATATTTTTGGCAAGGCTTCGCCCGTTGGCATCCGTCCCTGCTTCAAAAAGGACCGGCTGGCCACCGCTTAATTTCCGGTATCCATCCATCTGGATCTCCGAAAAGTGGGCGAAATAATCAATCCCGTCTTCACCGGTGATAAAGCCGTATCCTTTCTGTGCGCTGAACCATTTCACGGTTCCCTGTAGTGTTTCTGACATATCCTTCTCTCCTTTGCTGTATTTCCCGCAATAGTCTTTTGCGGAAACAGGGCAGCATGGAATCGAACCATGCCTGGTGCTCCCCTCCCTGCTATAAAATGGATCTCTTCCTCTTATATTTCTTCGTTTCCCAAAAAAGTCCCGTTATTGAGTGCTGCATCCACCCGGCGGATTCCTACCAGCTTCTTTTCATTTATGCCAAAATAAAACCGGTAACGTTTTCCCTCCAAAACTTTTACGTTTTTATCCAGCAAAAGTTCACTCTGCCGTCCGGCCGGATCACTTACCCGGATCTTCCGTAATCTTGCAAAGGGATTTTTCCCGTCTATCCCGGTTACCAGCCCTTCCACGATTTCATAGGTCTTTTTATCCGCGGTGCGGAAAATAAGATATGTTCTTATAAACCCGATAATCCCAAGCAGGAAAGACCAGAAAATAAAAGTTTTGTCTTTCATCCATGTTCCCATAAATGATCCGAAAAGCAGGATAAAAAGAGACAGGATACCATATCGCTGGATCCTGTCCTTAAAAAAATCCGGTATATTCTGATAACGTGTTCCAAAATCTTCCAAGCATCTATACAGCCTGTGCCAATACGGATGTTCCGTTTGCTTCAAGGCAGTCCTCCCTTCTTATGTTGTCGATCACAAGCTGTTTCTTATAGTAAAGCTGCGCTACACGGCTTATAAATTCCCGTTGGATGTGTTCCTGGAGGGAATCTGCTAAATTGGGTTCCCTGCTTTTTGCCTCTTCTTTTAAACATTTCAGGTGGCAGGAAACATCCCCTTCTCTCTGAAGATTGGAAAGTATCTGGTATTCCTCTTCTGTAAGCAGCGGCTTTTTAAAAGCCCTCAGTGAAAACTTCAGTCCTTTTCCCATGGAAAGGGCTTCCATAAAATGCTTCATGCGTTCTGTCCGTGAAAAGGCCATGGGAGCCATGACTGACCGTCTGATAATGCTGTATACAGCTTCCTCTCTGGTACATCCTTCTGTCAGCACAACCAGGCCCCGCTTTACCAGACGGTTCAGGCAAAACTGAAAATCCTCTTTGTCCGCCCATTCCTGTGCCTGTTTTTCTCCAAGGCTAAATACAAGAAGACGATGCATCTGGGAGTGGACCTTATCCTCTTCACAGAAAGACCAGGTGAGCGCAGCCCACAAAATAGTTTCCATTTCTGTAAGTACTTTTTCTTCCCCATCTACCCAGACACAAAACCTTCCATCTGCATCATCTTTTTTCATTCCGATTGCTGTATACCATCTCATGACATTTCCTCCTTGTCATTTTCACTCTTTCTAATCTCTGCTTCTGATCTGTTTTCTTTCATAACTTGTTACCCATACATCATCATTTCCAGGAGTTTTGGAAGTACATACCCCAAAAGCATGCCTGCTGCCGTACAGATTCCGATATTCGGCCGCCGCAGTTTCCATACTTCCTGTGTTTTGGTCCCGATAATCCTTGTTCTTCCCGGTACGATCCACCTGAGTTTCCGATAAAACTCCATGAATCCCTGATTGTCAAAGCCAAAGGATCGTACACAGAAAACATCCCGTTCCTGTTCTTCTTCATCCAAAAGGAAAAAGCTTTTCTGTTCTTTCCCTTCTTTTCGGATCACGATATAAAATTCCGGAACTCCCCGTCTGGTTCCTTCTACGATCTTATCCATCTCATCGTAAAAGATCCTGCAGGACTCATATTTTCCGTTTTTTTCCGGCTGGCAGACTGCCTGGCTGTCCTCTTCAAGTGCCATATAACAGTTTTCTGCCTCCATGATCCTCCGGCTGATTTTTATGGCCTGACGAAGAAGCAGGATTATCGCAAGCGCCAGTGCAGTACACAAATATGCAAGATCCCAGCATCTTTTCTGGTATATGAAAAAGTATGCGCTGATTCCCTCTGCCACACTGCATATTGCTGTCATAATAAAATACTGTTCTTTAAGGTCCATCAGATGATATACATCATCTTCTGTCGCCTGTAGTCTCAAGGGCATCCATCCTTTCCGTCATGCCACGCTTATTTTATCCGGGGATTTCTTTTTTTCCTCTCGGCTTTTTATATAGTCTGTACATTCCCGGATGGTCTGTTCACACAGGTAATAAGAAAATTTCCCGATATGTGTGTCCTTTTCCCGGAGATTCAAACGGTTCTGAAGCCAGATATATGTGCTGTGTTTGGTCATATAACCATTTTTCCAGATTGCATCCAAAGCTCTGTGTGCTTCGATCCGCTTATTACGCAGATTGCTGTCAGCCATGGTTCCCATGGGACGCATACTTTTTTTGTGTGCCCCAATGTATGAATCACAGGAAGGATAGCCGCTGCATACATACAGGTATTTCTCCGGATCCAGGTTGTTATCCCCATAGACATAGGCTGCCGGCCTAAGTACCCCGGGTCTTTTGCAATATGGACAGTACAAGGTTTCCCGCATCTGTTTTTTCTTCTTTTTTGCCATCTGACGTCACTCCTTTCCATCTTTTTCTCCGATATTAAAGAATTCCCTTTTTCTGTGTCAACAGAATTCTTTGAAAATCATAAAAACATTTTCAGGAAGCTCTTTTGATAAGCCTTGTGATAATGCCTTCTGCCACTTCATAGTTGTCGTTGATGCGGGTCACCACAAATCCGATCTTATCTTTCTTTCCCGGAAGTGCGGACATATTGCAGGAATGTGCCACGGCATTGACTCCGATATCAAGGCGGATAAAATAGGTTCCCTTATAGACTTCCGTAATGATCCCTGTATATTTTCCCTGTTTATGGCATTTCCGGAGGTTATCTTTATTGATATTGGCTGTCGGACTCTTTGCATCCACTTCTATAATGATCTGGTCAACAGAGCTTGCTTCCACCTTATTGACCATGACCAGCACCAGATCGCCTACCTGGAATTTTTCTCCGGCATCTACCATCCACTCCCAGGCCATATCTCTGGCCCGGACAGATACTTCTACACCAAATACTTCCAGACGGACTGCTTTGGGAGCTACCGCAATCACCCTTGCTTCCACGATTCTGCCTTCATAGAGCATTGGTTTTTCTGTATCTTCCCCAAGGTAAAAAGTCTGCCTCTTTTTAAGCATTGCATCTTTTCTGGATGCTACAACACTCCGGCTCTTGTTATCCAGATCTTTGATGATGAAATCAATATCACAGCCGAGCATGTTGTTAGCAATACGGACCTGACGGTTTAAGGTATCCGCGTTTTCACGCCCGTCTCCCTGAAGGTTGATCATCATTTCATTCATTGGGATAATGATCCGGAAACCATTAAAGTATGTAACAGCAACCATCCACCCGCTCTCCAGTTTTTCAATGCCCCCAAGCTGGCCCGTCAGGATCTTTCTGGTACGATGTGCATTCAAAAGCTGATGCCATCTGGCTTCTTCCTGTTCCTCCATGCTTTCAACCTGCGCGTCTACATCGATTGTCAAAACACCATCGTAGACTGCACGCGGAACATCTTTTTCCCCATTTCCCGCCAAAACTGTTTTTTTGGTATCCTCCATATACTTCCTCCTGTTCTTATATTTTTCGTCTTCTCTGCTCCATCCAGAAAACTCCTTTTCCTCCGGTACTCAAGAAAGACAAAAGAAGACACAAAAAAAGCAGCCCGTTTAAAGCTGCTTTCTTCATGCCTTCTTTTTACAGATACCATTCTATAATACATGGAATTCTATGTCAATATTACCTCGATTGCAATAGTGTCGCATATTAGTTCCTTTTATGAAGCCTGTACGACAGAAGGATTTGGTAACACTAAGAACTGCCAGATTCCTGTGTCCTTATAGAAAATTCCATCTCATGGAACAGATGTTAATTCCATTATGCGGGATATGATGTCTATCATTTTGGAAGGCGCCATTGATCAGGAACTGGATGAAGAACTGGGATATTCCAAATATGATTATCGAAATAAAGAAACCGATAATTCCAGGAATGGACATTCCCAGAAAACGTTACATACCAGTTACGGAGATATGGAGATTGATATTCCAAGGGATCGAAAAGGTGACTTCGAACCACAGGTTGTAAAGAAGTATCAGAATTCGATTACGCAGGACATGGAAGAAAAGATCATTTCCATGTACGCAAAAGGAATGACTACTGCCGATATAGAAAGCCACATGCGTGAATTATACGATCTTGAGATCTCCGACAGTACTGTCAGCCGGATCACTGATAAGATCCTGCCAATAGTAAAAGAATGGCAGGAAAGGCCATTAGAAAGTGTGTATGCTGTTGTATTTATGGATGCGATCCATTTCCATGCCCGTAATGAGGGGCGGATTGTAAAACGTGCTGTTTACATTGCGATTGGGATCGATATGGAAGGACGTAAGGATGTCCTCGGAATGTATGTTGGTCAAAATGAAAGTGCCAAGTTCTGGCTCTCCATCCTGAATGGCCTGAAAAACCGGGGTGTAGAAGATATATTGATTGCGTGTGTGGATGGACTGACCGGTTTTCCACAGGCAATTGAAGCAGTATTTCCCCAGACCGAGATCCAGCAGTGCATAATCCATCAGATCAGGAATACCACGAAATTTGTTTCTTACAAAGAGATCAAACCACTTATGGCAGATCTGAAGCGTGTATATGCAGCTCCTACAGAAGAAGTTGCATTGGCAGAACTGGACAGCTTTGACGAAAAATGGAGCGGGAAATACCCTAAGATTGCAAAGTCATGGAAAGATAACTGGGCAAATCTTTCAACGTATTTTAAGTATCCGGAAGCTGTCAGACGTCTGATCTATACCACGAACACGATTGAAGGATTTAACCGTCAGCTCCGGAAAGTCACCAAATCCAAGACGGTATTTCCATCCGATGACAGTCTCTTGAAAATGCTGTATCTGGCCATGATAGATATCACCAAGAAATGGACGGGACACCGTCAGGATTGGGGACAGATCCATTCTCAGCTGGAAATTTTCTTCGAAGAAAGATTGGAAAGGTTATAAGCAGAATGCATGCTAGGCAGGGCTGGCACAGCCAGTCCTGCTTGACATGCCCTAAAACTGCATTATAATACAAACAAGGACAGAACCCTGAAAAACAGGTTCTGTCCTCGATAACTAATGACATATCTTACAT
>ERZ773229.487-NODE-487-length-34656-cov-8.585879_pt1 | contig 34656 bp, 34 predicted proteins | sample MGYA00580992_ERZ773229 | MGnify/ENA primary metagenome ERZ773229 (study PRJEB29015, sample SAMEA2737795) | human gut metagenome | biome: human gut; feature: human-associated habitat; material: faeces | place: China | collected 2012 ... | reverse complement strand
GGCAGCGTGGAAGGTGGCCGCCCACACATCCAGCGCCTCCTCTCCCAGCATCCGCTCCAGGCGCTCTTTAAGCTCCCCGGCAGCCTTGTTGGTAAAGGTGATGGCCAGCACCTCCCAGGGCCGGGCCGGCTGCACGGCACACAGATACTGCATCACGGGCCGCATTTCCTCCTGGGGATCCTTGATATACTGCTCAAGAAACGCCGCCTCATCCTCGGAGATGGGAATAGGGATCTCCTCCGTGTCGCTGCCCCGCCCATAGCGAAGCAGGTTTGCAACCCGGTTAATGAGCACCGTGGTTTTTCCGGAGCCTGCCCCCGCCAGCAGCAGCAAAGGACCCTCGGTGGTCAGCACACCCTCCCGCTGCATAGGATTGAGCCGCTGATAGTCCAGCTCAATAGCCTTGCGCCGGGCGGCTATAAATCGTCTTTCTAATTCGTTCATATAGGCCTCTCTCTATTGAATTCTTTCCTATTTTATATCAATTCTTTCCTTCGGTCAACCGCCTAAATAAAAATTAGAATTTTTGTTCGATTCCCTATTGACAAGAACTCTTGTTCGATTTATAATCCTTAGTAGAACAAAAGTTTTATTTGGAGGAGCTTACTATGACGACTTTCGGATGGATCATTACAATTATCGGAGTGGCTGCCTTTTCCGGCCAGCTCATGCGTCTGATTGAGCGGGTAGATCAGCCCCGCAGGCGGCGCAGTGCCACCTGAAATGAATCTGCTGGATAAGCTGACCATTCTTACCGATGCCGCAAAATATGACGCCTCCTGCACATCCAGCGGCGTTATACGCGGCTCTCGCCCCGGGATGATCGGCAACACATCTTCTTCCATCGCTGGCTGCTGCCACAGCTTTTCCGCTGACGGGCGCTGTATCTCGCTGCTGAAGGTACTCATGACCAATTACTGTGTGTACGATTGCAAATACTGCATTAATCGCCGCTGCAATGATACCCGTCGCACCGCCTTTACCCCCCGGGAGTTGGCCGAGCTGACCGTTCAGTTCTATCGTCGCAATTATATTGAGGGGCTTTTTCTCTCCAGTGGCGTCCTGCGCGACCCGGACTATACCACCCTGCGCATGATTGAGACGCTGCGCCTTCTGCGGCGGGAATTTGCCTTCAACGGCTATATTCACGCCAAGGCCATCCCCGGTACAAGCCCGGAGTTGGTGCAGCAGCTGGGCTATCTGGCGGACCGGCTCAGCGTGAATATCGAACTGCCGTCCCAAAAAGGATTGGCTGCGTTGGCCCCGGACAAGAGCAAGGCTGCCATTCTTGCGCCTATGCGGCTCATTGAGGCTCAGGGTCGGCAAAATAAAGAGGAGCTTGTGAAGTACCGTCACGCCCCTGCTTTTGCTCCGGCCGGGCAGAGCACACAGCTCATTGTGGGCGCCACGGAGGATAGCGACCGGCACATCTTGCACCTAACGGAATCGTTGTATGACCGTTATCGGCTGAAGCGAGTATTCTATTCCGCGTATGTGCCCGTTGTGGAAAATCCGTTGCTTCCCGACCTGCACACTAAGCCGCCGCTTCTGCGGGAGCACAGGCTGTATCAGGCAGATTGGCTCCTGCGGTTTTATGGCTTCCGGGCCGATGAGCTTTTGGATGACCAGCACCCGAATTTTGACCCTATGCTGGATCCGAAATGCTACTGGGCCATCACCCATCCGGAGCAGTTTCCTGTGGAGATCATGACCGCCGACTTGGGCCGGCTTCTGCGCGTTCCCGGTATCGGCCCCACCGGCGCCCGGCGCATACTTTCCGCCCGGCGAACGGGCCTTCTCCACTTTGATGACCTGAAAAAAATGGGGATCGTACTCAAGAGAGCGCAGTTTTTTATCCTATGCGGCGGACGTATGCGGGAAGGGCTTCATTTCACCGCCGATACCCTGGCCTTTCAGCTGCAGGCCGTAGAGCGCGGCAGTCTGCCTGCTTCAGCCGCCCAGCAGCTGTCTCTCTTTGACGCAACGGGGTGAACGCAATGCCTTGGATCAATATGGTTTATGAATATGACGACAGCTACGAAGGATTTCTTTGCTGTATTTACGAAAGTTATGTAAACAAAGAATTCCCCATCGCTTTTTTCTGCAATGAGGAATTTTCTGTTCTCACTCTTTATCCCGTTCGCTGTGTGAAAACAGATCTCACACACAGTAGCCGTATCCTGCGCAGCATCGAAAGCCGCTCTGCCCGGGCGGCGCGCCTGCTCTTCCGGGCCTTTCATACCTGCATGGCGGACAGAGAAGCCTGTTTGTACCGTTTCATCCAAAAGCTCTATGCCGATGGCCCGCAATTTTTGCGCCGCACCTCCGATGAAGCCTGCTTCCCGTTATATAAGGCTGTCCGTCATTTATCCGGTGAGCTGGAGAAGCTCCGAGGCTTTGTGCGATTTTCCAACTTTGGTGGCATATTAGGCGCTGAGATCGAGCCCAAAAACCGGGTACTGCCATTTCTGCGGGGCTACTTCTGCAGCCGCTATGCCAATGAACGCTTTTTTCTGTATGACCGCACACATGGGGAACTGCTTTTATACTGCGGAGGCCGATCCCGCATCATGCAGGTCGATTCCATCACTCTTGCACCACCAGATGCACAGGAAGCTCAATACCGCAAATTGTGGAAGACATTTTTTGACACCGTTGCCATCGAAGATCGGTATAATCCGCGCTGCCAAAACACATTTTTACCCAAACGCTACCGCTGTACCATGACGGAGTTTCAATCGGAGAGCTCTTTCACTCCTGAAGCATCTCCCGCAGACGTGCTACCCCCTTCCGTTCCAGACGAGATATCTGCACCTGCGACACTCCCAGGATACGCGCTGTCTGCTCCTGGGTCATGCATTTGAAAAAACGCAGATAAATTGTTTCCTGCTCACGCTCCGGAAGGGTCCGTATGGCCTCCCGGAGCGCAATTTTTTCAACCAGGGATTCCTCCGGTGCATCCGTCCCCAGAGTGGATTCCAGTGTTAGTCCACCAGCTGTCTCCTGCTGCAGCGACTCCGGCGTGGAGACGGCCAGCTCCGCTGTTGCAATCTCCTCGACGCTCCATCCGGTCTCGGCTGCGACCTCCGATAGTTTCGGCTCCCGGCCCAAGGCGGTGCGCAGCCTCTGTCGGGCCGCCCAAATGCCTTGCCCTCTCTCCCGCAGTGTGCGCCCCACCTTCATCGGCCCATCATCCCTTAAAAATCGTCGAATTTCTCCCGCGATCTTTGGCACCGCATAGGTGGAAAACTGCGTTCCATATGTAATGTCAAATCCCTTTACAGCCTTTATAAATCCAATACATCCAAGCTGGTACAGATCCTCCGGATCTGCCCCAAGGCCGTAGTACCGCCGCACCACAGACCAGATCAGCCCGCTGTTTTCCATCAGCATCTTTTCGCAGGCATCGCTGTCCCCTGACTGCGCCCTATCCAGCAGGGCCAATCTGCTGTCACTCATTTTCGATCCCCCACCCGGGTGGAGATCCGCTTGCGCATAGTCACGGTAGTCCCTTTCTGCGGTGCAGACCGCACCCGCAGCGTGTCCATAAAGCTCTCCATAATGGTAAAGCCCATGCCGCTGCGCTCATCGTTCCCGGTTGTAAACATGGGCTTTCGAGCCTGCTCCACATCCGCAATACCCACACCCCAATCCTTGACCACGATCTCCAGGATGTTTCCCTCTCGGAGCCGCAGCTTCATGACGATCCGTCCAAAATTCTCTGGATAGCCATGAACAATGGCGTTGGTCACTGCCTCACTGACCGCCGTTTTAATGTCACCCAGCTCCTCTAGGGTGGGGTCTAACTGCATGGCAAAACCCGCCGCCGCTACTCGGGCGAATGCTTCGTTGCTGCTGCGGCTGGGAAACTCCAGTACCACTTGATTTTCACTTTTCATATGCATCCTCCATTTTGATCATTCTTTGGATCCCGGCTGCAAAAAACACCTTTTTTGCCTGTTGCGATGGATTTGCAATCCACATTTTTCCGCCCAACCGCCTTACCTGCTGCAGCGTATGCAGAGCTACAGCAATGCCGGAGCTGTCCATAAAGGTCACACCGGAAAAATCCAATATCACCTCCAGCGGCAGCGCATATTCCAGTTCGTCCGCGATGCTTTTCATAAGCTGTCTGGCGGCATGGTGATCCAACTCGCCATACAGGCGTAGCCGCAGCCTGCGATCTGCGCTCTCTGCTTTCACTTGCATTCTTCATCACTTCCTGTATAAAATTCACCGTAGGCATCAGCCTACGATGATTATACTGTTTTCCCCGGTATCTTTTTGTCGAAGAACCTTGTTGCCGTTAAAAAATACATTTTTTCTTATATGGCTCTCAGTTGTAAGTGTTACTGATATTAATTATAATGATTTGGCGCTTTACTTTTCTTGTTAATAATCCTACTATATAGCTGCAAACAGAAAATAATTTTAAGTTGATCCATTTTTTAGGAGGCATTATTATGAAAAATACGGACGCTTATATTATGATTTCTATCGTTTCACTAATCCTTGTCGTTGCCACTGCTTTCCTGATGACAGCTGCTGACGCACCCATCCGTGAGGCCGGTATGTATCTGCCCCTGATTTTTGGTGCCATCGGCACTTGGGCTGCCAGTAAGGCGGGCCTTTTGGAGATGCACTACGAAGAGCGCCCCGCTCACCGTAATGCTCACAACGCAGCATAAATTTATTGCCTTTCTTTTCTCTCCTCAAGATTCCATACAGAAAAATGGCCGGCATGGTTTGCCGGCCATTTTTCTATATCTCTTTCATTATTGCCGCTGCCGGAATACAAATAATAAGGGAGGCACAAAGATGTGCCTCCCCTACTATAATATCTAAATATCTGATTACATGTACCGGTTCTCACCCTCTCATAGCAGCGGCGGATTCGTCCAGCTTGGCGATGAGGGCCCGGGCCTTCTCTGCCTTTTCCCGCTCTGCATTCACCACTGCCTCAGGGGCCTTAGACACGAATTTCTCGTTGCTGAGCTTCTGCTCGATGCGTGCCAGGTTCTCGGCAGCCTTCGCTCGCTCCTTAGCAATGCGCTCCAGCTCCTTTTCAAAGTCCACCAGCTCCGCCAGAGGCAGATAGACATTGGCGCCATGGGTTACCACAGTGACCAGGCCCGTGAGGTCCGCAGGCGACGCATCTGTTACAGTGAGTTCGCTGGCATATGCCATACGCTTAATGAAATGCTCACCCAGGCGATAGTCTTCCGCATGGTCGGAGACGATGATCATCTGCGCCTTCTTGCTCGGCGGCACGTTCATCTCAGCTCGGCGAGCACGGACGGCAGAAATGGCGTCCTTGACTGCCTCCATAGCCTGCTCCTCAGCACGGAAGTCAAACGCAGAATGGTACTCGGGCCACTTGGCGCGGATCAGATAATCCCCTTCATGAGGCAGAGCCTGCCAAATCTCCTCCGTGATAAACGGCATGAAGGGATGCAGCAGCTCCAGGATGCGCAGCAACACATAGCACAGCACATTCTCCGCCGCCAGCTTGGCGCCCTCATCCTCGCCGTTAAGCCGGGTCTTGGTCAGCTCAATATACCAATCGCAATAGGTGTCCCAAATGAAGTCATAGATCTTGGCGGAGGCCACACCCAGCTCAAAGGCATCCATATTGTCCGTGACCTCGCGGATAAGGGTATTAAGCTTGCTGAGGATCCATTTGTCCTCCAGCTCCAGCTTCTCGGGCAGCTCCACCTTTTCGATAGTCAGATTCATCATCACGAAACGGGATGCGTTCCAGATCTTATTGGCAAAGTTCCGCATGGCCTCGCACTTTTCCACATAGAAACGCATGTCGTTACCGGGGCTGTTGCCGGTGATGAGGTTAAAACGCAGGGCATCTGCGCCGTACTGCTCCGCCATCTCCAGGGGGTCAATGCCATTGCCCAGAGACTTGGACATCTTGCGGCCCTTATCGTCACGGACCAGGCCATGGATGAACACGGTCTTGAAGGGCTCCTTCTTCATCTGCTCCATGCCGGAGAAGATCATCCTGGCCACCCAGAAAAAGATGATGTCGTAGCCGGTGACCATGACGGAGGTAGGATACCAATACTTCAGGTCCGTCGACTCCGTATTGGGCCAGCCCAGAGTAGAAAACGGCCACAGCGCCGAGGAGAACCAGGTGTCCAGTACGTCCTCGTCCCGAGTCAAGTGGGTGCTGCCGCACTTCTCACACTGGGTGGGGTCCTGGCGGCTGACATTGATATGGCCGCAATCATCGCAGTACCAGGCAGGAATCTGGTGGCCCCACCAAAGCTGGCGGGAAATGCACCAATCATGGACGTTTTCCATCCAATTGATATAAGTCTTGGTGAAGCGCTCGGGCACGAACTTAATGGTTCCGTCCTCCACCACGCGGATGGCCTCCTTGGCCAGGGGCGCCATCTTCACGAACCACTGGGCGGAGATTAGGGGCTCCACGTCGTTGTGGCAGCGGTAGCAGGTACCAACATTGTGAGAATAGGGCTCAGCCTTAATGAGGTAGCCCTGCTCCTCCAGGTCCTTCACAATGGCCTTGCGGCACTCATAGCGGTCCATGCCGTTGTAGGGACCGCCGTTTTCGTTGATGGTGCCGTCATCGGCGATGACCCGGATCACATCCAGGTTATGCCGCAGGCCAACCTCAAAGTCGTTGGGGTCATGTGCGGGGGTCATCTTCACCGCACCGGTACCGAAGCCGATTTCGCAGTATTCGTCGCCCACAATGGGGATCTCCCGGTTCATAATAGGCAGGATGCAAGTCTTTCCGATAAGATGCTTAAACTTCTCGTCTCCCGGGTTCACAGCCACGCCCGTGTCTCCCATCATAGTCTCGGGTCGGGTGGTGGCGATGACAATGTCACCGCTACCGTCGGTAAGCGGATAGCGCACATACCAAAGGTTGCCGGGCTTATCAGTGTACTCCACCTCAGCATCAGACAGGGCCGTCAGGCAGTGTGGACACCAGTTAATAATACGGCTGCCCTTATAAATGAGGCCCTTGTCATACAGCTCGCAGAAGGTCTCCCGCACAGCCCGGGAGCAGCCCTCGTCCATGGTGAAGCGGCAGCGGTCCCAATCACAGGAGGCGCCCATCTTCATTTGCTGCTGCACGATACGGTTGCCGTATTTCTCCTTCCATTCCCAGACTCGCTCTAAAAACTTTTCGCGGCCCAGGTCGTGGCGGGTAAGGCCTTCCTCCTTGCGCAGATTCTCCTCCACCTTAATTTGGGTGGCGATGCCGGCGTGGTCGGTGCCGGGCAGCCATAGAGCTTCATACCCCTGCATCCGCTTGAAGCGGGTGAGGATGTCCTGCAGGGTGGAGTCCATAGCGTGTCCCATATGCAGCTGGCCGGTGACGTTAGGGGGCGGCATAACGATGGAAAACGGCTTCTTATCAGGATTTGGCTCCGCCTTAAAGCAGCCGCCGTCCATCCACATCTGGTAGATCCGGGGCTCCACATCCCGGGGGTCATAGACCTTGGGTAATTCTTTTCTCATAGTGTACTCTCCTTTTCCGAAATTTGGCAAAACAAAAGGCCCGCTCTGTCTTGCCGCAAAAGCAAAACAGGGCGAACCATAAATATAGTCCGTGGTACCACCTGTGTTCGGAGGGGACCCCTCCGCACTCAAAACCTGATAACGGCGGCTGACCGCTGCCGCTTGCTCTCGCTGGGCGGCAAAACTCCAGAGCGACTTCCCCCCTGCCGTCACGGAAACTTACACCGACCGTTTCCTCTCTGGGCATCCCGCACGGGAGTACTACTCTCCATCATCGTTTGTTGTAATATAGCGGTATTTTACTGTATCTTTTGCCAGAAGTCAAGAGAAAATGCATCGCCATGCCTGTCTCGCACAGAGGATATCTGCTATCTTTTTCCTGTGTCAGCCGCTAAAAATCATACCATATTTTAATTATTTGCAGTGCGCTATTCTTCCTTTCTTCGTATGATGCGCATTTTTTGCAAGATTCATTTCACATAGTTGCAAAATAATGAAAGATTTTTCGCAAAAAGCTTTTTTATATTTCAATACTATTCTTCGCCAATTTATGTTATTTAAGCGGAAGCTTTTATCATTTCATAACAAATGCGAAAATATTGTTCAAAAAAACTCTTTTAACCCAAATCCTTCATAAGAAAAATTATAATAAAATCACAATTATAACTTGCAAATCGTCAGAAAATGCGATACAATAGCGGAAGTGTGATCCGCCTTGCGCGGAAAAGAGGATAAAAAAACGTAAAGGGAGAATTACTATGAAAAAGCTTTTCGCACTGATTTTGGCCTTGGTTATGTCCTTAAGCCTGTTTGCCTGCGGCAGCTCCAAGACCAAGATGCGCTTCGTCACCGGTGGTGAGTCCGGCACCTATTACGCCTTTGGCAGCACCATCGCCCAGCATGCCACCAACAACGCCGGCATCGAAGTCGTGGGTCTGGTGGGCAACGGCTCCAAGTCCAACGTTGAAGAACTGGACGCCGGCAATGCCGAGCTGGCCTTCTGCCAGTCCGATGTGATGGCCTACGCCTACAACGGCACCAACATCTTTGACAAGAAGATTGATTGCTTCTCCACCGTGGCCGCCCTCTATGCCGAGCAGGTGCAGATCGTCACCGTGGATCCCAGCATCAAGACCGTGGCTGACCTGGAAGGTAAAAATGTCTCCGTGGGTCAGGCCGGCTCCGGCGTGTACTTCAACGCCGTGGACATTCTGAGTGCTTATGGCATCGGTGATTTGGATGCCGACGGCAAGTTCACCAAGATCAACGCCACCTATCAGTCCTTCGGCGACAGCGCTGACGCTCTGAAGGACGGCAAGATCGACGCCGCCTTCATTGTGGCCGGCGCCCCCACCACCGCTATCGTGGATCTATCCACCACCAAGCCCGTGTCCCTGGTTTCCCTGGATGACGAGCATATCGACGCTCTGCTCAAGTCCTCCCCCTACTACTCCAAGTGCACCATCAAGGCTGACGTGTACGGCCTGGATTCCGACACCACCACCGTGGCCGTGGGCGCTGTGATCCTGGCCCGTGACGATGTGCCCGCCGATGCCATCAAGGCTCTGTGCGCCGACATCTTCGATAACGCCTCCAGCCTGGTCAGCAGCCATGCCAAGTACGGCGAACTGAACCTGGAGTATGCCTCCTCTATCACCTCCGTACCCTATCACGCCGGTGCTGTGGAGTACTTTGCTGAGCACAATATCACCGTGGCCGGCAAGTAATTCTGTTCGACTTCTTAACGAAAATGTCAAGTGAGATGACTACGGCGGAGGCTATCCGCCGTAGTCCTCACTGTCTATAACAAAATAAGCCTAAAGGAGGACGCTCCCGTTGAGCATCTTTAAAAAGAAAAGCCAGACGGCACCTGCGGTAGATACTGCACCCGCTGCTGAAAGCAGCAGTGAAATGGAGACCGATCTGGACGAAGTCATGCGTAAATATGACCGCGAATCTGCCACCCGCATTTGGGAAGGCACCCCCAAGATCATCATTACGGTGATCATGACCCTTTTCTCCCTGTACTGCCTGTATATGACCCTGTTCTCCACTGCCCTGCCCGAGGTGCGCCTGACCCTGTTTGTTGGCTGCATCATTATCCTGGGCTTTTTGACCTATCCGGCCAAGAAGGGCCATGTGAAGGTCAATTCCCTGCCTTGGTACGACATCGTGCTGATGCTGGTGGGCTCCGCGTGCTTTTTCTATTTTGCTATCAATGCCTTTACCCTGATTCAACTGGCCACCCGCATTGAGCCCCTCCATGTGATCATCGGCGTCATCGGCATTTTGGTGCTGATAGAGCTGTGCCGCCGATGCGTGGGTATTCCTATCCTGTGCGTTGTGGCTGCGCTGCTGATCTATACCTTCTATAACCAGCTCAGCTATAACCCCAGCTTCTTCAACGCGCTGAAAAATGTGGTGTATAAGCTATTCTACACCACCTCCGGTGTCATAGGCACTCCCATTAACGTGTGCTTTACTTACATCGTTCTGTTCATTATCTTCGGCGCGTTTTTGGAGCGCACCGGCATCGCCAGCTTCTTCATTGACTTTGCAAACCGTGTGGCCGGTTGGTCCAGCGGCGGCCCCGCTAAGGTGGCTGTTATCTCCTCCGCCCTGTGCGGCATGGTGTCCGGCTCCTCTGTGGGCAACACTGTGACTACCGGTTCCGTGACCATACCCATGATGAAGAAAACCGGCTATAAGCCCGAGTTCGCCGGCGCGGTGGAAGCTGCCGCCTCTACCGGCGGTCAGATTATGCCGCCCATTATGGGTGCCGCCGCCTTTCTTATGGCGGAATACATGGATCTGCCCTACGCTGAGGTCGCCGTAAAGGCTATTCTCCCTGCTATTCTGTACTTTTCCGGCATCTTCATTGCTGTGCATCTGGAAGCAAAGAAGCTGGGTCTGCAGGGTATTCCCCGCACAGAGTTGCCGAAGTGGGGCTATTTGCTCAGAAATCTCTATCTGATACTGCCCCTGGTGCTGCTGGTATGGCTGGTGTCCTCCGGTGCAAAGACCATGGCCACCTCTGCTGCCATCTCCATCTTGGCCTCCTTTATCATCGGCTTTATCCACCTGCTGGCCACCAATATCCGCCAGATGAAAGGCCAGGGCTTCGGAAAGATCCTGTGGTTGACTGTGAAGGCCAGCCTTCTCTCCGCCGTCGATGCTCTCGCAGCCGGCGCTAAGGGTGCCATCACCGTGGCTGTGGCCTGCGCCATGGCCGGCATGATTGCCGGGTGCATTACCGTTACGGGCCTGGCCTCCATCCTCATCAACGCCATCGTGCAGCTGGCCGGTAATGCAACCATCGTCGGCCTGGTGCTGACCATGTTGTGCTGCATCGTGCTGGGCATGGGCGTACCTACCACCGCCAACTACTGCATCATGGCCTCTACCTGCGCCCCTATACTGATCCAGCTGGGCTTCTCCCCTGTGGCGGCACACTTCTTCGTGTTCTACTTCGGCATTGTGGCGGACATCACGCCGCCTGTGGCCTTGGCTGCCTATGCCGGCTCCGCCATCGCCAAGTCTAACCCCATGAAGACCGGTATTAACGCTACAAAGCTGGCTATAGCAGCCTTCATCGTGCCGTATATATTCGCCTATAATCCGAGTATGCTCTTTGTCGGCAATGTTGAGTGGTACGATGTGCTGCTTATCTCCGTTACCGCCCTGTTGGGTCTGTTTGGTATCGCCGCAGCCCTTAACGGCCACCTATTTCGTAAGATTCCCATGGTGCTGCGCCTTGCCCTTGTGGCAGGTGGTCTCGGCATGATGATTCCCGGCCTGACCTCCGATCTGATCGGTTTGGCCGTTGTTGCCGCTATTGTCGTATTCCAGTATATCTCCGGCAAAAAACAAGCCGCATCTGCTGCGTAAATTCTTTTTCTCTCATTCTTTATGATCCACCGATCCCCCAGGGGGGTCGGTGGATTCTCTATATTATTATGCCTTTTTTATCAGCATAGTCAATGACTCCCGCATTAAAAACACTTGCAACCTGCACGCAAAAGTTTTATAATGCAGACATATGCACAAAAACATAATCAAGAAGGTGATAACTATGGAACTTCAAATTCAGGACCTCGTTTCATCCATCAAGCAAGATGGCATTGACAGCGCCAACAGGGAGGCCGCCGCCATTGTGGCGCAAGCCAAGGCACAGGCGGATTCCATTATTTCCCAGGCAAAGGCCGACGCCGACAAGCTGCTTCAGGATGCAAACGCCGAGATCGAAGTGTTCAAAAACAGCGCCCGTCTCAGTGCGGAGCAGGCCAAGCGTGACGCCGTACTGGCTTTCCATCAGGAGATTCAAAAGGAATTTGAAAAGATCCTGGCTGCCGATGTGTGCAAGGCACTGGATCAGCAGACCCTGGCTACCCTCATTCGTGCCGCTTTGCAGGGTGAGGATGTGTCCGCCTACACGGTGGAGGTAAGTCAGGTGACAGATGCCATCCGTCAGGAGCTTGCCCAGGAGCTGAAAAACGGCCTGGAAATTCGCCCCTCCAAGAAGGTAGGCGCCGGATTCCGCTTGGCCGCTAAGGACGGCTCGGGTTATTTCGATTGCTCCGATGAGGAGATCGCTGAAATGCTCATGCCCTTCTTCCGGGATACTCGCCTATAAGGAGGTGCCTCATGGCTTCCTACTATTATCTCATCTCAAGTCTGCCCATGCTCCGCACCCAGGGCGAGCCGCCCATGGACTATGCCACGTTCTTAGCTCAATGCAGATCTGCGGTGAGTGAGGGGACGTATAAGACTCTGGAGGAGCTGACGGTACGCTCCGGTAAGGGGCCGCTTCTGTCCGAATGGGGCGAATTCTACCAATCTCTCTCACGGGAGCTGACCTATCAGCGCAGTGTGAAGCTGGGCCGGGTCTGCCCTGTCCCCTCTGATCGGGACTCAGGCATTGTCCAGGCGGTAACAGCGGCAGTAAATGCGGAAAATCCCCTGGAGGGTGAGCGCCTATTACTGGACCTGGAATTTCGCCGTTTGGATGACATGATCGGCCTGCACAATTTTGACGAATATGCCCTTTATGGCTACGCCATGAAGCTGCAGCTTCTGGAGCGCCAGCGCACCTTCCGGTATGACCGGGGCAAGCAGGCCTTTGACGGGCTGATGGATAACATCCGGCAGCAGATTTCCAGCCTATAACAAAACAGGAGAATCAATATGGACAAAGTAACAGGATTTGTGACCGGAGTAAATGGGAACCTGGTATCGGCCAGCTTCTCCGGCTCCGTGCGAAAAAATGAAGTGGGCTATGTCCTGGTGGGTGACGAACGACTTAAGGGTGAGGTCATCCGCATAAACGGCGACACAGCCAGCATGCAGATCTATGAAATGACAAACGGCATCCAGGTAGGCGACAAGGTAGAGCTCTCCGGCCAGCTTATGAGCGTAGAGCTGGGGCCGGGCCTGCTGACCCAGGTGTTCGATGGCCTGCAGAATCCCCTGCCCAAGCTGGCGGAAAAATGCGGCTTTTTCCTGGAGCGTGGTGTGTATCTGGATCCCATTCCCGACCGGGATTGGGAGTTCACCCCCAGGGTCGCCCCCGGTGATGTAGTCACCGCAGGCGATGCCATCGGCAGCGTGCCGGAGGGTCTGTTCACCCATTTGATCATGGTCCCCTTTGACCTGACAGATGAGTGGACGGTCAAATCCGTCCGGGAAAAGGGCGTATACAATGTACGCGACACCATGGCGGTGCTGGAAAACGAAAAGGGCGAGCAGCGGGAGCTGACCATGGTCTTTTCCTGGCCTGTAAAGCAGCCCATCCGCTGCTATGAGGAGCGTCTGCGGCCCGATGAAACGCTTGTGACTCAGCTCCGCTGTATCGACACCTTCCTGCCCGTAGCCAAAGGCGGCACCTTCTGTGTGCCCGGCCCCTTCGGCGCCGGAAAAACTGTTCTGCAGCACATGGAGGCCAAGAATGCCGATGTGGACATCGTCATCGTGGCCGCCTGCGGCGAGCGTGCCGGCGAGGTGGTGGAGGTGCTGACGGAGTTTCCGGAGCTTACAGACCCCCGCACCGGCCGTTCCCTTATGGAGCGTACCATTATTATCTGCAACACATCCTCCATGCCTGTGGCCGCCCGTGAAGCATCGGTGTACACCGCTGTGACCATGGCGGAATACTACCGGCAGATGGGGCTGGATGTGCTGCTGCTGGCAGACTCCACCAGCCGCTGGGCTCAGGCTATGCGTGAAATGAGTGGCCGTTTGGAGGAGATCCCCGGCGAGGAAGCCTTCCCCGCCTATTTGGAATCCGTCATCGCCTCTTTCTATGAGCGGGCCGGCAAGGTCCGCCTCAAGAGCGGCGAGATTGCCTCCGTGACCATCGGCGGCACCGTCTCCCCTGCCGGCGGTAACTTTGAAGAGCCTGTGACCCAGGCCACACTGAAGGTGGTAGGCGCGTTCCACGGCCTGTCCCGTGAGCGGTCCGATGCCCGCAAATACCCCGCCATCCATCCTATCGATTCCTGGTCCAAGTACAAGGGCGTGGTGGATATGGAGCGAGTAGAACATGCTCGGTCCATCCTCAAGCGCAGTAACGAGATCAATCAGATGATGAAGGTCATCGGTGAGGAGGGTACCTCCGCCGAGGACTACATCATTTACCAAAAGGGTGAGCTGCTGGATGCGGTCTATCTGCAGCAGAACTCCTTTGATCCCATCGATGCCGCCTGCGACCCCGAGCGCCAGGTGTACGAGTTCGATATACTTTACGATGTGCTGACCCGGGATTTCGACCTGGAGGACAAGAAAGAGATTCGCGCCTTCTTCAATCAGGTTCGGCAGGAGTTTCTGGATTGGCACAACACCCATTTCCGCTCGCCGGAATTCGAGGCCCAGGAAAAGAAGCTGAAGGACTTTTACCTGAGCAAGGTCCAGGGCTGAGGAGGGAAGCAATATGCAGAAAGTTTATACAAAAATCGAATCCATAGTGGGAAACGTGGTCACCGTCCGGGCCTCCGGCGTCCGTTTGGGTGACCTGGCCCTGGTAGGCAAAAGCTATGCCAACGTAATCAAGCTAAATAAGGACCTGGTTACACTCCAGGTCTTCAGTGGCACCCAGGGTGTCAGCACCACGGATCCGGTCCGCTTTTTGGGCCGGCCTATGATGGTATCCTTCTCGGATCATCTGCTGGGCCGCATTTTTGACGGCGCCGGTGTGCCCCGTGATAGCGGACCCGCCCTGACCGAGAATATGATCCCCATCGGCGGCCCATCCGTGAACCCATCCAAGCGTACTGTTCCCAATAAAATGATCCGCACCGGTATCCCCATGATCGATGTATTCAACACCCTGGTGGAGAGTCAGAAGCTGCCCATCTTCTCCGTGTCCGGAGAGCCATACAACCAGCTGCTCTCCCGCATTGCCATGCAGGCGCAGGTGGATGTGATTGTCCTGGGCGGCATGGGCCTGAAGTACGATGACTATCTGTTTTTCCGGGATACCCTGGAAAAGAGCGGTGCCATGGGCCGCACGGTGATGTTTATTCACACCGCCTCCGACCCCACGGTGGAATGTACACTGGTGCCGGACCTGGCTCTGGCCGTGGCCGAGCAGTTCGCGCTGGACGGCAAGCGGGTGCTGGTCCTCCTGACCGATATGACCAACTACGCAGACGCACAGAAGGAAATGGCCATCACCATGGAGCAGGTGCCGTCTAACCGTGGCTATCCGGGTGACCTTTACAGCTGTTTGGCTGCCCGCTATGAAAAGGCCGTTGACTTTGAGGATGCCGGCTCCATCACCATCCTTGGTGTAACCACCATGCCCGGCGATGACGTAACCCACCCCGTCCCCGATAACACCGGCTATATCACCGAGGGCCAGTATTATCTGAAAAACGGTCACATTGAGCCCTTTGGCTCCCTGTCGCGTCTGAAGCAGAACGTCAACGGCAAGACCCGCAGCGACCACCGGGCGCTGATGGACGGCATGATCCGCCTGTACAGCGCCTATAAGGAGAGCCTGGAGAAGAAATCCATGGGCTTTGCTATGTCCGAGTGGGACGAAAAGCTCCTGAAGTACGGCCATCTGTTTGAAACAAAGCTGATGGATCTGAGCGTGAACATTCCCCTGGAGGAGGCGCTGGATCTGGGCTGGGAGATCTTGGCTGAGTGCTTTGAGCCCAATGAAACGGGTCTGAAAACCAGTCTCATTCAGGAGAGATGGCCTAAGCCCTCCGCCCAGGAGTGAGGAGGCGCCTATGGCTGTTAAACTCACAAAAAATGAGCTGAAGGTGCAGAAGGACCGCCTGAAGCAATTTCAGCGTTATCTGCCCACCCTACAGCTGAAAAAGCAGCAGCTCCAATCTGTGGTGATGCATGTAACCGCCCAGCTGGAGGAGGTAGAGCGACAGCGCCGGGCCGCCGTAGACGGGCTGGACGATTGGGTGGCCGTCTTTGCGGAAAATGAGAGCTTTCCGGAGGGCAAACAGCTTCAATCTCTCGTCCGCCCCAGCCATGTGGAATGCGGCCAAGAGAACATCGCCGGCGTCACTGTACCTGTTTTCCGAGATTTAAGCTTTGAGGAGATCCGATACGACGTGGCGGACTATCCCCTTTGGGTCGATACGGCCGCTGTCCGCCTGCGGGAGATTGCCCGATTGGACGCCCTGGCCAAGACTCTCCGCCGCCAGGTGGAGCTGCTGGAAAAGGAGCTGCGCTCCACGGCCCAGCGGGTAAACCTGTTTGAAAAGGTAAAGATTCCTGAGGCCAAGGAAAATATCCGTGTCATCGGCATCTATCTGGGCGATCAGCAGACCTCCGCCGTTGTGCGGGGTAAGATCGCCAAGAAAAAGCTGCAGGAGGTGGGCCAATGATCGAAAAAATGAAGGTGGTCCACATTGTGACCACTGCAGCCGAAAAAACTGCATTGCTGGATCGTCTGCAGCAGCTGAGTATCGTCCATTTCTCTGAAAAGGCCTCTGCGGATCAGCAGCATCTCCAGCGCTTTGCCGATCTGTCCCGGATGGTCACTGTGCTGCAGGAGTACGGCAATGTTCCCCCGGAGAAGGTCCCTCTGTCCAATGATGAATTCGAGTCCTTTTTCTCCGAGCTATCCGCCTGCATGGAGCGCAAAAAAGCGCTGCAGGAGGAGCAGACCGCCGCTCATGCCGCCGCGGAAAGACTGGCCGAGTGGGGCCGCTTCTCCCCGACGGATTTGCGTTCCCTCAAGGACGCAGGCTGGGACATCCACATTTACCGCACGGATAAAAAGACCATGGCCGCTTTGCTGAATGCTCCGGATGTGCAGATCATCCGCCTGTCTCCTGTGGGCAAGATGCAGACTTTTGCCACCCTTTCCCCTCTACCAGGCGAGTATTCTGCCACAGAGTTTCCCATACCCGATAAGGGTTTGGAGGAGCTGGAGCAGGAGCAGCAGCGTTGTGCCAAGGGCCTTTCCGATTGCGAAGTTGCCCTCCGTCAAGCGGCTTCCCACCTGCCCAGCATCCGTGTACAAATGCTCAAAACCCAGAACGATGCCGAGTATTCTGCTGTCAGCAATACTTCCCAAAGTCAAGACGGCCTGGTGTGGCTGCGGGGCTATCTGCCCGCCGCCCAAGTAGAGGACTTCAAGGCGGCCGCCGCTCAGGCCCACTGGGCATGGGCTCTTGAGGATCCGGATGCAGACGATGACCAGGTCCCCACTAAGGTTAAATACAATAAAGTGACCAAGCTGATGATCCCGGTGTTTGATATTTTAGGCACTGTTCCTGGCTACCGGGAATACGATATTTCCTTTTGGTTCCTGGGCTTTTTCACCCTTTTCTTCGCCATGATCATCGGTGACGCAGGGTATGGCTGCCTGTTCCTGCTGCTGGCCCTGGTCCTAACGCTGAAGGGCAAGAAAAAATCCAATGCCGTGCAGCTGCTGTGGGTGCTGTCCATTGCCACCATTATATGGGGCGCGCTCACAGGTACCTGGTTTGGCCTGGAGCAGGCCATGGATGTGCCGCTGCTGCGAAGTCTGGTGATCCCCACCTTTGCCAACTATCCGGCATACTTTGACGTATCCACCACCACCCAGCAAAACACCATTATGAAGTTCTGTTTTATTCTGGGCACGGTGCAGCTGTCCTTGGCCTGCGTTATGAATATCCGGCGCAAGCTGAAGGAGAAGGATCTGAGCTGGGTGGCCGATCTGGGCTGGCTGGCCGCCATTGATGCGCTATATTTCGTGGTGCTGTATCTGGTCATCGGCCAGGAGGTTAATTTGATTCCTGTGGCCTGCGTGGTCATCGCCGGCTTCCTGCTGGTGGTGTGCTTCGGCGGCATGGCGCCGGGTAAGAGCTTCAGTCAGGGCCTCAAGGCAGGACTCGGTGATGCTTTCACGGTGTTTCTTAACACCATCAGCGCTTTCGGCAACATCATGAGCTATATCCGCCTGTTTGCTGTGGGCATGGCGTCTCTGGCCATTGCGCAGAGCTTCAACAACATGGCCTTCAGCTTTAAGGGCCCCCTGGTAGTGGCCGCCGTGCTGATCCTGCTCATCGGCCACGGGCTGAACATTGTTATGGGCCTGCTTTCCGTAGTGGTCCACGGCGTCCGGCTGAATCTGCTGGAGTTCTCCGGTCAGTTGGGCATGGAATGGGCCGGCATCGCATACGATCCCTTTAAAAAGGGTGACAAAATAAAAAAATAAACGGATAGGAGATTAATTATGAATATCGCATTTATTGGTATGGCGTGCGCTCTGGGCCTGTCCGCCATGGGCTCTGCATTTGGTTCCGGCTTTGCCGCACAGGCTTCTGTCGGCGCGTGGAAAAAATGCTACGCCAACGGCAAGCCAGCCCCCTTTATCATGGTGGCTTTCTCCGGTGCTCCCCTGACTCAGACCATCTATGGCTTCTTGCTGATGAACTTCATCCGCAGCGCCGTGGAGGGCGGCTGTGACTCTCTGCTGGCTATGTTCACCGGTATCTTTGCGGGTCTGGCCATCGGCTTGTCCGCCCTTTTCCAGGGCAAGGTGGCCGCGGCCTCCGCAGATGCTCTGGGTGAAACCGGAAAGGGCACGGCCAACTACTTCATCGTCATCGGTATTATTGAAACGGTGGCTCTGTTCACCCTGGTGTTCAGCCTGCTGCTGCTGCAGTAAAACAGAAAAGGATCAGGGCCAAGAAGGCTCTGATCCTTTTTTTATGCCCGCCCCTGTGTGGATATGCTGCATAGGGGCAGATTTATTATTCCTGTCGCGCGGTTTGAATCATGCTTCAGCCCAGGTCCACGTCGATGGCGAACAGCCCTCCAGCACCGCCGGAATATAGGTACAACACATTATCATCAGGCTTGAACTTCTCTTCCCGGGCGAGTTTGATTAAGCCGGCAAAGGCCTTACCGGTATATACGGGATCCAGGAATAGGCCCTCATTGGCCGCCATCATGCGGATGGCGGCGTTGCCCTCCGGGGAGGGAATGGCATAGCCGGGGCCACACATATTCACCAGGTGCACATCCGACTCGGTGGGCACAAAGTCCAGCTCCAGCAGCTTGGCTGTTTCCTGCATAATACGTGTAGTGATTATCTCAAAGGGATCGCTGTCCACCATCAAGCCCACCACCTGGGTCTTCGGCATAAAAAGCTTAGCTCCCAGTGCCACGCCGGCGTGGGTACCGCCGCTGCCCTCAGCACAGCAGACGTAATCGAAATGCATACTTGTGTCGGCAATTTCCTTCATGCAGTTCACATAGCCCAGGGCGCCGATGGCGTTGGAGCCGCCGCAGGGGATTTTATAATACTTCTTGCCACTGGCTTGGCCCACGCGATCCATCTCGGCATAAATGTCATCATAGCTGTCCGTGTCCATGAACCTGACGTCGGTATCCATGAGGTACTCCAGCAGTTGGTTGCCCTTGCGCTCGGTAACGCCGCGCTTTTTCAGAATTAGGATGGGCGTCATGCCCAGCTTTTTGGCGCAGGCTGCCGTCAGCATTGCGTGGTTGGATTGTGCGCCACCGGTTGTGAACACGATCTCTGCGCCCTGTCGCTTGGCGTCTGCCAGCAGGAACTCCAGCTTGCGCACCTTATTGCCGCCCAAGCCGATACCGGTCAGATCATCGCGTTTGATCCACACATTGGTTCCCAGCAGACGACTAATATTCTCCAGCTTCTGAATGGGGGTAGGCAGCACCGCAAGGGGAATCCGGGGAAACTCCTGTAAACTCTTCATATTTGTTCTCCTTTCATGGTATCAAAATATGTATGGATTCGGTCTGTCAGTGCAGACCGTACTCCTTCAGCCTTTCGTAAAACACGGACCGAGACAGATCCAGCTGCTTCATAGCTTTCTGCCGATCTCCTCCGCACTGAGCCAGTACCTGCTGGATAAAGCGCTTTTCCTCCTGTCGTAGGTGCTGCCGCAGCGTCAGTGGCGCAGACTCCGTTGGCAGGTGGATATGCTCCGGATAGATGATGTCCGAATCTGACAGCGCCGCCGCTCCCTCCAGCACGTTTTCCAGCTCTCGCAGATTGCCGGGCCAATCGTAGTTGATTAGCTTGCTGAAAGCCTCTCCGGACAGTGTTTTTTCAGATATATGATAGCGCTGGCAAATCTGCTCTGTCAGCTGGTTGGCCAGCAGATAGATGTCCTCTTTATGGTCACGCAGAGACGGCATCTCCACCGAAAAGGCTGAGAGCCGATAATACAGGTCCTGGCGGAACCGACCGGAATCTACCTCGTCCCGCAGTTCCGGCCCGGCAATAAAGAGCAGCCGCACATCCACAGGCACCGGAGCAGAGGCGCCCACCGGCATAATCTCCCGCCGACGAATGGCATACAGCAGCTTGGCCTGTACATTCATAGGCAAGCCGCCCATCTCGTCCAACAGCAGCGTACCGCCGTCGGCCTCCAGAAAGGAGCCGGGCACGCCGCCTTCTCTGCCGAACAGCTGCTCCTCCAGCAGACCCGGCGCCACGGCAGAGCAATCCGTTCGAAGAAAAGGACCACTCCTGGGCTGCACTTGCTGGATGCTCTTGGCCAACTTCGTCCGCCCTGTGCCTACCTCGCCGGTGATGAAAATATTACAATCCATCTGGCTGAGCTTATAGGCCCGCCGCCGGACGGCGCGCATGGCGGCGGAGCTGCCGTAGGTCTGCAGAGAGCCTTCTTCCTCCGGCAGGCTGCGCTCGGAGGACTCCCGGTATTTCCGCTCCACCGCGGCAATGGCTGTGTTGCGCTCCATAATCGTGGTGCGTATGTCCTCAATATTGCGGAACTTGACGATGATCCCCGCGATCTCCTCCCCATCCCGAATGGGCAGGATGGAGGCCAGCAGGGCAAATCCGTTGATTTCATAGGCAACATCCGAGAAGCCGGGAGCCTGCCCGTCCAGCACCTGCCGCAGGTGCTCCTCGAAAAGCTCCCCTTCAAAAAAATCCTTGAAGTGGTAACCCACCACGCAGATCTCCTGATCCGGGCCCTTTGCAATATAGGTGCTGCCCCGCAGCAGACTACCAAGGCCTTCTTTTCGGGCGGAGTAGCCTTTTTCTTCCCAAAACTTCACCTGCCGGGTCCGGTGGTCCAAAATGACCGCCTGACAGATGGAAACAAAATAAGTAATGGAGTATACCTTCTCCCGCACCTCCACGGCAATCTGCTTGTCACCAATGTGTACGGAAATAGGAACGCCCTGAAAGGTTACATCCAGGTGCAGACCCACGGATTCACCGCCCCGCAGATATTTGTACACAGGCTTGACGCCCGGCCCCTTGTATACGCCCACCGCCGCCAAAATGTCATTCGGCCGCAGGCGCGGATCCCGGATGCCAATCACCGCCAGGTCCTCCGGCGTCAGATTGCCGTCATCGGCGCCCATGGCGGTGGTGGCCAGAATCACCAGATCACCCGGCTCCAGCCGACCGGCTGAATGGGCGTACAGGCTGTGGTTGAATAGGCCAAAGCGTTCCTTGGCCTGCTGATTGATATGAGTTACAATCCCCTGTCGATCCATGGTGAACATGGCGTGGGAGGATGAGTCCATGACATTTTGCAGTATATCCATCCTGCATACCTCTTTTCACCCATTTCTGCGGTGTTCGTTCCTCTCTGCCCTGCTGTATCCGCAGTTTACACAATAATTTTACACGATTACCGCAAAGTTTTCAATGGGTATAAAATCAAAGCCCGCCTGGGCGGGCCTTGATTTTATTGCTTTTGCTTACAGGTCACAGGCGCACAGATCCTCGAAGGTTTCCCGCCGAATGGCTATATAACTCTTGCCGCCGCTGAGCATTACGGTGGCGGGCCGCGGCAGGCGGTTATAGTTGGAGGCCATAGAGTAGTTGTACGCACCGGTGGTACACACTGCCACAGTGTCGCCGCGGCCCACGGAGGCAGGCAGCATCACATGCTCCTGGATAATATCGCCGCTCTCGCAGCAGCGGCCCACCACAGAGGCCTCGAAGTCGCACTTCTCATTCATTTTATTAGCCAGCAGGCAGGTATAGTTGGCTTTATACAGCGCATAGCGTGGATTATCCGGCATGCCGCCGTCAATGGAGACATAGTTTTTATAGCCGGGGATCTTCTTCACCGTGCCGCAGGTATACAGAGTCATGCCTGCCGCGCCCACGATGCTGCGGCCGGGCTCCATATGGATCTCAGGCATTTCAATGTTCAGCCGCTTGCAAGCCGCCTGGATGGCTGCCGCCACCTGACTCACCTTGGTGTCCACATCCAGGAAGGGATCACTCTCGACATAGCGGACGCCATAGCCGCCGCCCAGATCCAGCTGCTGCGCCATATAGCCGTGCTTTTCCTTCATAGCGGCAATGAACTCCAGCATGATGACGGCCGCGCGCTCAAAAATATCCTCACCGAATACCTGGGAACCCACATGACAGTGGAAGCCCATCAGCTCCACATGGGGCTGGGCCAAGGTAAACACGGTGATCTCCTCCGCTTGTCCGGTCTCCACGGCAGAGCCGAACTTACTATCCACCTTGCCGGTGGAAATGGCCTCATAGGTATGGGGATCAATGCCCGGGGTCAGGCGCAGCAGCACCTTCTGCTTGATACCCCGGCGGCCGGCCTCGGCCTCAATGGCCTTGATTTCCTCCACATTGTCCGCTACAAAGTAGCCAATATGGTTATCCATACCGTACACGATATCCCCATCGGTCTTATTGTTGCTGTGAAAGTAGGCGTGGGACAGATCGTAGCCCGCCTGCAGGGCGGTGTAGATCTCGCCTGAGGATACCACATCGATGCCCATGCCCTCCTCCTTCATGATCTCGTAGATGCGCTTGAAGGCGTTGGCCTTGCTGGCATACAGGGGGCGGCTGGAGGGGCCGAAATGCTTCTTGAAGGCATTCTGATACACGCGGCACTGATGGCGGATATAGTCTTCATCCAGCAGATACAGCGGTGTGCCGTACTGCTTAGCCAGGGCCACTGTGTCCTGGCCAGCAAAGTGGAGGTGGCCATTGGCTCCGATAGTAATATTCTCACAGATCATAGCGATATCCTTTCTTTTTCCCACTGATTCGATTCTAATGTATGTGTAAGGCTCACAGCGAGCCGGATATACAAATTTAAGGCTTTTGTTCGTATTTAAGGTGGATAATATCTTGTATGAATGTGTCAGTGAAATTGGGCGCAGGGGCTGCGGCTCAACCACACCACAGCCCCCTGCCCATTCTGCCGAGAGCAGAGGAGGTACTGAAATAGATTACTCAGCCTTCTCGGCGACAGCAGTTTCCTTCTTCTTGGCCAGAGCCTTTTCCAGCCAATCCTTGCCGTCCGCAAAGCGGGAGACGATGTAGGTCACCACATAGTCGCCGGCAGAGTTGATCATGGTGGCGGGAGGATCGACCAGGTTGCCGATGGCCACCAGAATGGGGAATGCCAGTTCCATCTGATTGGGGAAGAAGATGGAGCAGATGATGTACTCGCCGATGTAGCCACCGCCGGGCACGCCGGACATACCGACAGAGGACAGCACAGCCACCAGGACGATGGGAATCAGCTTGCCCCAGCTCATATCCTGACCGAACACGCCCCAAACAAAGGCGATCTTCAACACGCAGGAGAAGCAGGAGCCATCCATGTGCATGGTAGCACCCAGAGGCACGACCATCTCAGCCACGTCCTTGCTGACGCCGGTATCCTCAGCCTCTTCCAGGTTGGTGGGGATGGTAGCGACAGAGGAGCAGGTACCCAAGGAGACCACAGCGGGCTTGGTGATGTGCTTGAACATGGTCTTCACGCCGTGCTTGCCGCCGCCGAACCAGGCGAACAGCGGGAACGCAGTAAAGATGTAGACAAAGCACAGGGGATAGTACACAGCCATGGCGCGGCCATAGGAGCCGGCGATCTGGGGACCGTAGTCAGCGACCAAGCCGGCGAAGATGGCGAAGAAGGCCACGGGAGCATAGTAGGTGATGATCTTGATGAACTTCATCATGACATCGGTCATGCTGCTGAGCCACTTGGCTACCAGGGTCTCAGAGCCGCCCGCCATGTTGGTGGCGAAGCCGAACAGCACGGAGAACACGATCAGGGGCAGCATGGCCTTGCGGGTCAGCAGACCCACGAAGTCGCTGGCGGTGAAGAAGTTGACGATCATGTCGGAGACGGAGGCGTACTCGCCCATTTCCTCAGAGGGGATGTCGTTCCAGGGAACCAGTACCGGGGGGAAGATCTTCATCAGCGCGAACATGATGACAGCAGCGATGGCGCCGGTGATGACGAAGGTCGCCACCGTGGTGCCCATGATCTTACCGGCACGCTTCATGCTCTTCATGTTGGCAATGGAGCCCGCAATGGACACGAACACCAGGGGAACCACCACGCAGAACATCATGTTGATGAACACGGTGCCAAGGGGCTTTACGACAGGGGCCACACTGGGGGCCAGCCAGCCCACCAGCGCGCCGATGATCATTGCGCCCAGCATGATGCCAAGGAAAATATAATTCTTGACTACAGCTTTCTTTTCCATAAGTTTTTACTCCTCCTAACTGATTTTGGTTGATTTGACTGCTCTCTATGTAAAGCATATGCTTACATACCTTAGTTAAATAGTTGTAATTAGTGTCAGATGGTCAGAGCCTCGTCGGTAATCTCGCCCTTGCAGACGATGTTGGTGGGACCGGTAAGAAATAGATCGGTGACATGTCCGCTGCCGTCCCGCTCTACGTCAATATACAGGGTACCGCCGGTCATATCCACCCGGACGTTTTTTCCGGAGACCTTGCCCAGCAGCGTCAGCACAGTTACCACAGAGCCGGTACCGGTGCCGCAGGCATAGGTGAAGTCCTCCACCCCCCGCTCATAGGTGCGCTCATATACATGGTCCGGGCCGATGATCTCGTAAAAGTTCACATTAGCACCCTTTGGGAAATCCTTATAGAACCGCAGCTTGCGACCCAACCGGAACAGTGTCTGCGTGTCGAAATTCTTCAGGTCCTTCATGGGCACTGCCGCATGTGGGATGCCGGGGTCTCCCAGCTCCACATAGGCGCAATCATAGGTCGCGCCGTCCACCTCCGCCTTGCCATCCAGGCGCATGTTGCAGGGATCGTTGAGCCGCACACGGTACAGCCGGCGATCCACCCGCCAACCAGTGACCAGGCCCGCCGTGGTCTCCACCTTCTGCACCTCGCCGGCCAATCCGTTTTCATAGCCATATCGACAGATGCAGCGGGCACCGTTGCCGCACATCTCCCCCATGGAGCCATCGGAATTGAAAAACAGCATCTTATAGTCGCCGCCGTAGGTGGGCTTTTTAACCACCATAAATCCGTCGGCACCGATGGACATATGCCGCTCACAGACAGTGCGGATGATCTCCGGCCACTTCTCATCGGGTATAGCATCCTGTCGGTCATCCACCACAATAAAGTCGTTGCCGGCACCGTTCATTTTCCAAAACTCCATGGCGTAACGCCCTCCTTTTTGCTTGTAATTGCATTGTACATGTCCTTTATAAGCTTGTCAAATTTTTGTCATAGTCCTGTTTCTCGGATGCGCTGTCCTAAAATCAGGACTATCGCACATATTTTATGGCACTTTCCCACCAAGAGATAGGCTATACGCAGTGGCCGACATATGCAGACCCCCGGCTTCCGCGTAAAGCAGATCCCGGGGGCCGCCATTTTATAATTCTCTTTTCCCTTCTGCTGGCGTATTCCGTTTTATTGGACCCTTCCCTCCTGCCTCAGGATCCTCCTGTAAAGCCATAGAGCTGCCAACATAGAGATGCAATCCACAATGGGCTGCACCATGGTACAGCCGTACATGGGGAGTAATCCATTCAGCAGAAACAGCAGCGGGATATCCAGTACGCCCTTGCGCAGCACGGAGCAAATCAGGGATTCCTTCACTCGTCCCATAGCCTGAAACTGGGTGATCATGGGGTAGCACACGGCCATCATCGGCATAGCCAGCACCATGATTCGCAGAAAGGACGCTCCGTAGGCAACGGTGGCTGGTGTGTCAATAAATAGTCCCACCAGCATCGGCGCCAACAGCTCATAAGTCAGCACACACGCCAGAGAAAAAACAACCGATACGCCGCAGCCCAGCTTAAATACCTGATGCCGCCGCTCCCAGTTGCCGGCAGCGTAGTTATAGGCCAGCAGCGGCAGTATACCGCCGGAAACGCCTATGGAAAAATACAGGGGCAGCATGTCCAGCTTTTTGACGATACCCAGCGCAGCCACTGCATCGGTGTCGTAGGCGGACATGAACTTCATCAGTGCCCCTACTGCCACCATGGTCAGCAAATACTGGGCACAGGAGGGAAAGCCGATTTTCACTATGCTGCCCATGTGCTTAGCGGTATACCGCATGCTGCCGGGCCGCAGCGATACCACAGAGCTGCGGCGCCTGATAAAAATACAGAAGAGCAGAAACAACGTACCAATGCCATTGGAGATGGCTGTAGCCAGCCCCGCCCCCTGGGCTCCCAATCCCAAAAACTGCGGCAGCACGAATAGCGGATCCAGGGCAATGTTGATAAGGCCGCCCAGAGATACGCCTGCCGACGCTATCCCCGCACTGCCCTCTGCGCGCAAGAGGTTCGCAAGCAAAATGTTGATGATGGCGCAGGGACCGCCCCAAATAACTACCCATTTGGCATAGTGGAACGCCAACGCATACGTCTCCGACGTAGCTCCGCACAGATGCAGCAATGGTGATGCAAGCCAAGCGAACACAACGGAAAACAGCACCGCCGCAAGCAGACACCACCAAAAGGAGATGGCCGCAATGCATCGGGCATCCGTGTCTTCATGCCGTCCCAAGGCCCGGGCCATGCAGCTGGCCCCACCTACGGCAAACAGATTGGCAATGGCCGTCATCAGTACGGTAATGGTGTACGCCACCGATACCGCCGCCGTCTGCAGCGGGTCATTCAGTAGTCCTACAAAATAGGTGTCCGCCAGATTGTAGGCCAACAACACCATCTGACTGGCGATAGCGGGTAAAATCTGCCGCCGCACCGCCTGGGATGCGGGCATTTGCTCAAATAGATAAGTTTTATCGGTTGAACGGTCCATATCGTGCCTCCCGCATATTATTCGGAATTATTTTACACCGGATAAAAACAGATAGCAAGCTAAGAAGCTGTCGTATGAATCGTATTCTTCAAGTATTCCTCTAATCCCGCCCCTCCCACCTATTCATTTGCACATTGAGCTGTCCCCTTGCTTCAAATGAATCTGCGCAGGGCATTTACACGGTTATTTGGATTCTGTCCCCATGGTCTCAAAAAGCTTTCCCGCTTTTCTATGCCGGACAACGATTTTCGTTGTGTTTTTCCCCTCAGTATGCTACCATAAAAGAAACAAAGCAGCAGCGGCACAGTAAGCCGCATGAAAGGAGTTCCCATGAAGAAACCACCCAAACCTAAAGATACGGCCCGCCGGCTCAAGTCCACAATCCGCCAGCAGCCGGCTGTTTTTGCCGTTTATGTAGTTCTGCGGCTGATTGTGGTGGCAGAGCTGGTTCTGTCCATCCTCCGGGGCGAATACGAGAGCGCCTTCATCTGCCTGCTGGTGCTGATTTTATTTATTTTACCTTTTTTCATCCAGCAAAACTTTGGTATCCAACTGCCGACCACCCTGGAAATCATCATACTTCTGTTCATATTTGCGGCAGAAATACTGGGCGAGCTGGAGGGTTATTTCATCACCTACCCCAACTGGGACACCATGCTCCACACCACTACAGGCTTTCTCTGCGCAGCCACCGGCTTTGCCCTCATTGATATTCTCAACCGAAACAGCCGCATCAAGTTTCAGCTCTCCCCCATATATGTGGCTTTGGCTGCTTTCTGCTTTTCCATGACCGTGGGTGTGCTGTGGGAATTTTTCGAGTTTGGCATGGATCGGCTCTTCCATTTGGATATGCAAAAGGACACGGTGGTTCAGAGCATCACCTCCGTGATGCTGGATCCCACTAACAGCAATACCCCCATCACGATAGACGGCATCCACTCTGTGGCGGTCAATGGCAATGACCTGGGCTTTGACGGCTACTTGGATATCGGCCTGTATGATACCATGGAGGATCTGTTCGTCAACTTTATTGGCGCCGTGACCTTCAGTGTTATTGGGTATTTCTATATCAAGCACCGGGGCAAGGGAAAGCTGGCCCGGGCTTTCATCCCGACCCTCAGCGAGCAGGAGGAGCAAGATCCCGCCGCGCCGGACTCTTCCCGGGAAAACTTTAAATAACACACCGCGGCCCACCACTATTCTGCCCTCCCCTGCATCTGTTTTTACAGTTGTGCTAGTCCGCTGTTGTCCAACGGCTTTTCCCTAAAGGCCGTGCAGAGGTGGCTGGGCCATTCGGACATAAAAATGCCAACTTCTACGGACATTTAGATGTAGCTCGGAAGCAATCCATAACGGACAAAATGGGTAGCCTTTTTCCCAGTGCTGAGTTCGAATGATGGTATTAGAAAACTGTTAGAAATCAGACGGTTTTCTGGTCCGCAACAGAAAAAGAAAAATTCCCGAAACCCTTCGGTTTTCGTTGATAAGGCAGTAAGTCAAATTATCATCGCAGCTGAATCGGCAATGGGAGAAAAAACAAGCTGTAAAAAGCTACGAGCTGATAACGAGGTATTAAAAGAGTTTTGTTATCAGGCGTAGCAATGGCAAGGAAAATCACCGAGATCAGTCCACTACGGACTTTTCTCGGTGATTTTTTTATATCCGTACATTCGATTTACGCTAAGTCTCCTGCTACAATAATTGCAGAAAATCAAAGGAGGAACAGCGTGAAGCAGGTCCCGTCAACAACTTTTTGCTGAGCGTCTTCTTCGCTGCCTTGCAGATCAGCGCGGCGCAAGCCATGCAGGCAGCCGCCGTCTACCTTATTCAATCTCCTGTTCCAAATCAGCAAACGGATTTGACGCAAAAAAACTGAATCGTAATGTCCCAGCCATCGCATAGCTTTTTGATGGTTGAAATCGTTGCACTGTTGTTGCGCCCGCTGACAATATTATTATTGACGATCGATTGCGTGACACCGTTCATATTGCACAGTTTGTTGATGGAAATATCCCGCTCCTGACATAACTCTACGATTCTCTCGTTGACAGCTTCTCCGTCATTTTTAACCGTTAGAGACTACAGGCCAAATCAAAATTTTATAAATTAGAGGGTTATTTCTAACCAGGCATGCCCCGCCAATAAAAGCGAAAGCCCAAATAGCGGTACGTATGAATCCCCCTATTAGCATAGCGCCCAGGTCTGTATCATATTTAAATCTCTTAATTATAATTGGGGCGAATACAAACAAGTCAAGACTCACTAATTCAAATACACTGGCGGATTTTGTAACAATGCTGCCAATTTCACCAATAAGTAATGCAATGCAAACCAGGATATATTTTGTGTTTTTCGAAATATCTTTCCTTTGCCTTTTCATACTTTGTATGCCTCCTTGATTGAGCTAATTGAAAAGTGGGATAATGTTATTTGCTGTAGTTCGGACGGTGTCAATTCCTGCGCCGACCATGTTTGTTATCCGGAACCATGGTTTAGGAAGTGTTACGATTTCCTTGATTGTCGACAACGCCCTTTGTGATGAAAACACATTGTATTTTAACACCTTTTGACCTCGTCTTTGAATGTAAATTCATGGACTTGGTTTATTTGCTCTACAAGTTCCTTGCTGTATTTGACGACGATTATGTCATTTTTGAGACCTGCGAGCTGTATAGATTTGTCCTTTTCGTCCTCACTCAGCTCATGCCCGGAGAACAGCAGATAGATCGACGGTGAACTGCCAGCCCCAAAGTGTCTATATTCTACACGGACAATGTCTTTCAGCTCCCCCCAAGATAGTCCCTTTAGGCGCTTGCCGGCAGATGTACACTCTATTCCATTTTCATCGATTCTTGCCTTCGCCATGTATGCACGAAAACCGGTATACACAACTACCGATGTTGATGTTAGGGTAAGAACTGCTATTGCCGCGAAAAAAAACATTGATTTTCCGTCATCAACTTGGGTAAAACCGTATATCCAAAAAGCCGCCATTGCCGCAAAAATAGGTGCCAGGATAAACACATGACACAGCCTGCACCCATCTGCATAGCGGACGACATACTTTTCTCCGGAACTATTCTGCTTAAGTGCCATATAGTCTCCTCTCGTTTTAATAAGCTGCCGTCCTTGTTTAATCAAAAACCATGGGCCAAAATAGGATTTTATCGATCAGCGCATTATTTCTAGAAAGCAATGCCATAACAATCAAAATAACAGTCCAAATTGCAGCACGTATCAGGCCGGAGATTATCATGGAACCTTGAGCTGGTTCATATTTGAATTTTTTAATTATAATCGGGATAATCACAATTGAATAAAGAGAAACTACCATGAATACACTGGCTTTTGCAGCCAGTTCCATGACAGCAACAGCAATCAGTGCGATGCTTACCCATATGTAGCCTGTTTTTTTTGAATATGTACGCCTTGGTTTTCTGATATACCCAGGCTGCTTTGAGTATCTGCGTCTTGATTTTCTCATAATGCATGCTCCCTACCCTGTAGTTACTTATAGAAGCCCTCTTATCTTTAAAATCGATTCGATTGCCTGTTTTAGCACAAGAGCAAAATACTTTTAGTCTTGGCGTTTTTCGCGTCTCCGGTGCCAAAAATCTATCGGTTTATCCGTGCAGGAAATACCGCATTCTTGACACCATTCCTTTGCAAAAGCAATCAAGTATTTTTCTTCAAAACGGCGGTATTCCTCCGTCAAGTGCTCGCTGTTCAGCAAAGCCCAAAAACTGCAGGATTCAGCTTCCTCATCTTTGGCAGATCGGAGCAGCCGAAGATATTTATTGCGCAATACGCTGTTATTTATAAAGTCGAAGAATTTCTTGTGTATGCCGCTTACAGGCACTTGCGGCAGGGATAAACAAGTTTTCTGATCCTCTGCCGGTAAATTGCGGTAATCATCCTCGTCTATGATTATAAATTTTTCCGGGTAGAAAAAATGCGGTTTTAAAGCGAGAAATGCATAATAGCACGCATGCAGATTCAGATAGTCCATAAATAAAATTCACCTCAATAGTTCAATATACCCCAAAACCAAATGTGGAGAGAATGCGCTTTATCGTTGTAATGTCCATATTTACCAGAACCATGCACTTCTGGTGGCGTTGTTACCCCGATAGAGACCGCCAATGCCTTTGCATGAATTTGATAATGCGTATAAATGCCCCATGTCGAATATCCAAGGTCATTTACTTCCTTGTGTGCTTTGCAGTAGGAGGACGGGTCATACTCTTTAGCTATCCTTAAATTATTGCATGCGCCAAGACAGCCAAACATAGCAATCGTATAGATCACAATAAAAATCGGGCCGAGAACTGCGTAAGCTACAGACAGAATCAGTTCAAAATACAGGAAACGCGGGATCAGTTTCCCCTTTGTGATCTTAAACCATTTTCGCATCCAGTTTGCGGGAGCAATGTACCGCTTGGGATAGCGAGGGAGGTTTGATCCCAGTTCTTTAATTTGGCGCAGCGCATTTCTCTTAAATGCTATAGATGGCATTATTGAGAACCAAACAATTAGTAAAATCATATAATACATATCGGCCTCCGCCTCATCGCATATTCCGAGTTGGTACATGCTCTGCACCTCTTATAAATGCGGTATTACTCAAGTTTCCACCCAAAACGATCTTTAAAGTCGTTGTAGCACTTTGGGCAGATCCAAATTTCATTATTCAATGTACTATAGCCGATTTTTAGATCGGCATCGCCTTTTCCGAATTTAGCCATGCAAAACTCACAATGGTCATGGTCGTTTGATGGATTATGCGGCTCATATAAATGATAAATTAAATGCGCACCTGTTAAATACCGCTCCTGCTCTCTAAATAAGCGCCAATCTTCGTTTGAATTCATATAAAACTACTCCTTTCATTTGGGGAGAATTGTGCTGTCCGGGAAAATTCTGAAAGTTTGAGACTGCCCACGTATTCCATAATCCCAATGAGGGCCAATGGGGGGGCCGTGACTCAAATCGGGGTGGAGCCATTCCCCGGTTCGGGGATTGACAAAATTGCCCCGCCCAGTCAAAGGCGACCCGGATCCTCGCCACTCAAATCCGGGAATATCACATTTTGCGGGATTATTGCCAGGATATCTCATATTTGATCCGCTATTAAGTTGAGATATATTATTTGAAAATCGTGCTTTTGGCATTGTGGCCATTGCCTGACCGGCGTATACATTTACGGCGAAAGTCAGCGCATCATATGCGAATCCAGCAACTGCCGCGCCGGTCTGCCCGCCAATAGCTCCGCCGACTGCCTGCACCCCCGTTTTAACAATATTGTCCTCCCGCAGCACAGCCGAACCGACGGCGCTGTTCACAATTTGACCGATGCCTTGTGTGGCGGTTGCAGCGCCATGGACCATCAGGAATCCTGCCGCAACCGCGCCAAAGCCGGTCCAGCCCATGGCTGCGCCCAAAGCGGAACCAGCCGCCATTTGGAGCGTTCCGCTCAAAACGTTCAGCGCACCTGTCAGCCACTTGGACCAGTTGCCGTCCGGGTCAGACATGTTCACGGGATTGTTGAAACAGTAGGCAAAAAGATTGTAGCCATGCGTAGTTCCGCCAACGCCTGCCAATTCCGAGTCAACATTGATAAACCGTCCGAATTCCGGGTTATAGTAGCGGCTGTTCAGATAGTACAAGCCAGTTTCGGTATCGTAATAGTAGCCTCGGTAGCGGAAGGGGTTTTTGTCGCCCACGGCGTAGCCGGTGGCGTTGGTGACAGTGCAGTTGCCCCAGGCGTCGTAGCTGTAGGTGGCCACGATCTGCCCCGTAGCGGCGCGGATGATGGCTACAACGTCCCCCTGGACATTGTAGAGATAGTAGAACAGCATAGTTCCGTTGGCGAAGCCCACGCGCTTGCCGGTGCTGTCGTAGAAGAACCGCATGACAGAATCCCCGGTCTTTTGCGCCAGGATCTGGCTGCCGTTGATGATCCTCCGTAGCTTGAATTATTTTATTCGGCGATTCCTAGCGCTTTCATGGCTGCAAGAAATTCTGCCGCCTCACCTCCTGCGTTAGCCGCCTTGGTTGCTTCAATCGTGTACCAGGAGTATTCCAAATCGTGAATGATGATGGGAATCGGTCTGCCGAACATGCGCCGGATAAAGCCACTGCTGTGCAGGCTTTTTGCGACTATTGCGAGCTCTTGAACCAATTCATAGCAGCCTACAGGACCTTTACCAATGTAGCGCATTTCCGTATCATAGCAGTTAGCGGGATCTTCATAGCCAATATTATCAATGCCATTTTCCCTATACCAGTCGAAAAGGATTCTCATCCCTTCACTGGTCTGGTTAGCATCTATGATATAGGTCTCGTTCTGCCGCCAAAAGGCATAGTTCCAGCGCTCCTCGGACAAAGGGGGTGCCCCACCGCAGTCCTTCTCGGTGTTATAGCTCACGGAGAACTCCGTCACATTGGAACAGCCGCCGTATTCGTAGGCTTCATTGGCGCACACCAGAAAGGAAATGGCATATATATCTTTTTCATTCCATGAGGAAATAACGCTGCTCAATGCAGATTCAAGATATATTTGCAGATTGGTCATATGTTTTTCTCCTTTTGATTAATCTTGCTGTCGTGGCCTATTTTCTGTTTCTATGGTGCCTCATATGTCTTGGGATAAGCCTGTCGTATTTATCCCCTGCCTGTAGTTAGGTAGTAAGGGAATATTATAAGCCACCCACCAAGTAAAATCAAATTTGACTATGAATATCGCAATGGAGCCGTCAGTTGCAAACGGAATTGCGGCAAAATTAAGGAGAATACAAGCCAAAAACAAACCGCTATTCACAAATAAAATCAGAAAGTTCAATATTCTTAAATATTGTGGAATCTCGTTTTTGATCCAGGGACTACTATAAAATAACCACTCCCAAAATGTCAGCTTTGCTTTCTCTCGCTTGAAGCGTTTTTCCTGCCAATTTAATTGATGAAGTAATAACCCATGCATCACACTCCGATATGTGCAACAATACATTACAACGAACACAGCAAGTATAACTAATAGTTGTTTATAAAGTTCCATTTACTCAATAACCTCTGCAATTACTTCCTTGGATACAATGTGCAATTCATCGCCGGAAAACATTTGGACAAGAAAGTAGAGATCATCTTTCGTATATTTGCATTGCTTTAAGAGTTGATGGTTTTGTAAGTAGGAAAGATCTTCTTCCACAGTTAAGCTGAGGACCGTTGTACGGTCTCCAGGCCAGTCACCTTTCGTTACAAGCGCAAGCCCTATGTCGAGAAAGATTAAATCAATTTGGACACCAAAAATCGGATTTACTAATTTGATTTTAATGCTATCTTCCTTGCAGTTATATTCGACATTTTCCAGGTTTGCGTCATGAATGTAGCTATTGTATAAAAGTGCTTTTAACTCTTTCACACTATTTTTGTTATATCTTGGCATTGTGTTCTCCCAACTATTTGTATGGAAAATAAATTGTTGCGTAAGGTTCGGGAACAATCATTCCTGGGTACTGTTGAGGTATATCCATCGTACGGTTTGGATTTTTTCCTGCAGAAATTGTCAATCCAACGATACAATTGGATTGTATATGTCCACCCGTATTTTTTTGAAATATGTGCACACAGCG
>ERZ773229.479-NODE-479-length-34992-cov-44.855311_pt1 | contig 34992 bp, 19 predicted proteins | sample MGYA00580992_ERZ773229 | MGnify/ENA primary metagenome ERZ773229 (study PRJEB29015, sample SAMEA2737795) | human gut metagenome | biome: human gut; feature: human-associated habitat; material: faeces | place: China | collected 2012 ... | reverse complement strand
ACACTTCGCTGCACAGGCTACATTTTGGGCAAGGCCAACCCTTCCGGAGCGGGACATTGGTTTCCGCCCCGTCCTTGAACTGCCGACAGATCTTGCCGCCGACAGCCTGAAGGCGGTTGCGTTGATCATGGCCGGTTATATGCCCGGCGAGCAGCAGAACTGGATCAATATCATCGTGAAAAAGGGCGAGAGCTTCAAAGCGCCCGCTGCCGAGGGTCTGCCCCGCCCGGACAGCATTTCGGCAGATGCACAACTGTGGTGGGTAGACGAAAATTCAAACTTCTACAAGCCCGGCGATACCGTTCCCGCAGATGTTTCGGCACTTACCGCTTTATGGGGCGGCTTCGGTCTGTTTTTGGATCGCGGCGACGGCGAGGTCGAGGTCACACCGGACAATTATACCGATATTTTCGGCGACGGGACTGCCTCCTTTGTTCTGCCTAAGGGCAAGAACTTTAGTACACTTAGGGATTCAGTGAATCTGACAGGCAAGGATATTTTGGAAATTTATTCGACCGGCAGGCTTGAAAGATACGGTTGTGTTTTCCCGAATCTGAAGCTCAAGAATGCCGACCTGACCTCTGTGCGCTTGAGCGAAAAGTATATCGGAAAGAGCAACCCGCTCTTTATCACGGCGGACGGAAAGAATACCATCGAAAGTCTGAACGGAATTAGCAAGAGCATGAACACCCTTTCCATTCTCGGCAACGGCTCGCTGACGCTGAACGGCGCACTGACGCTCAGCCAATACACCCAGTATGGCGGTGGCAGCGTCACCATGACGGACGGGCTCACGGCGTACTATCTTACCGTAGACAGCGGCTCGCTTACCGTAACGGGCGATCCGCAGGCCATTACGCTGCGGGATCAAGATATCGGCCATCTGGAAATGGGCGACGGTGTGCGGCTGTTCACGGGCTCTTCGGCGCAGGATGCCGCAGAGGCTGCCGTGCCGCAGCTTTCCGCTGAAATGCAAGAACTGTATCAGCGCTATCTGGCGGATGACAACACGCTGACAAATGAAGAGTTTGCCGCGCTGTACAACGCACTCAGAGAGCGGTTCAACGCTATCTTCCGGCAGCTTTCCGACAAGACCTATGTGCGTATCACGGGCGCTTGGGATGTGACCTATCAGCCCGGCACAAACGGCTCGGGCAATGCGGTCACAGATATTAAGTTCTATAACGATGCTCTCACGCTGCGAGGCGCTTTGTTCACTCGCACGGGGTACACGCAAGTAGGCTGGGCGACCGTTGACGGCGGCGAAAAGGTCTATGCTTTCGGCGGCGGCTATACCACCAATGCGGCGCTGACCCTCTATCCCGTGTGGAACACGAATAAATATACAATTACCTTTGATAGCAACGGCGGCAGTGAAATCGCACCCATTACACAGGACTACGGCACGGCAATTACCGCACCTGCCGACCCGACAAGAGAGGGCTACACCTTTATCGGTTGGGATATGGAAATTCCCACGACCATGCCTGCCGAGAATATAACGCTTAAAGCACGGTGTAAAGACATTGAAAAACCCACGGGCGAAATTATCATAGGCACAAATAAATGGCGCGAATTCTTAAACAAGCTGACCTTTGGTCTGTTCTTTAAGGACACGCAGGAGGTAACGATAAACGCCTCCGATAACAGCGGAACCGTGTTTGTCTCTTATCTGGTGACAAATCGGGACCTCTCTGAGACGGAGCTCGGCTCTCTTGTGTACCGTGCGTATGATGAGCCGTTTTTAATAGAGCCTAACGGAGAATATATTGTTTATGCGATGCTTGTTGACGAGAGCATGAACATAACATATCTTCGCTCCGACCGCATAACGCTCGATAATATCCGGCCTGTAATCGGCGGCATTGAAAACGGCAAGACCTACTGCGAGGCACAGACAGTTACAATTGACGAGAAGTATATAGATACAGTTACCGTAAACGGCACAAAGGTCACGCTTGATGAAAACGGCGGCTTTACTCTCTCTCCTGCGGACGGCGAACAGAAAATCATTGTCACCGATAAGGCAGGTAACACCGCCGAGATGACCGTGACGGTCCATGGCGGGCACACCTTCGGCGAATGGACATCAAACGGCGACGGCACGCATAGCCGTGAATGCACCGTGGACGGCTGCAAGGGTGTTGAAACAATGGCTTGCTCGGGCGGCAAGGCAACCTGCACCGAAAAAGCGGTATGCGAATACTGCGGCAAGGCTTACGGAAAGCCTGATTCAAACAATCACACCGACTTAAAGCACATCGATGCAAAGGCGGCAACTAAGACTGCCGAGGGCAATATCGAGTATTGGTACTGCGGCGGCTGTGATAAGTATTACAGCGACAAAGACGGTATAAACGAAATTAAAAAGGCCGACACCGTAACGGCTAAGCTGCCGGGCAATCCGAAATCTCCCCGAACCGGCAATGCAAGCGACCTCGCTTTATGGATTTCCCTGCTGCTTGTCAGCGGCGGCGTAACAGGCGTCACGGCGGGCCTGCGCAAAAAGAAAAAACACAAAGTATAATTTTTTTCGTTTCCCCTTTCTGCTTTTACGGCAGTAAAAAGCCTCCGTTATTAAGACGGAGGCTTTCGTTTATTGCGGCTTATGCATATTCTCGATTTTTTTAATGTATTCGGTGCTGTTCTCAAGAAATTTCCGAGTATCAAAGGACTCGTTTTTAAGGCTGTTTTGAATAATGATACCATCGGAAACCATCAAAATAAGCCAAGTGAAATAGTCGGCCGAAACAACGTCTGTTCTCTCGGCGATTTTTGCCGAAATGAGCTTTTGGAATTCATCATAGCGATGAATCAGCTTAGCTCTGATTTCCTCGTCGCCGAGCAATGCCGCGTCAAAGAGGTGAAGCCTGAGCCCGGCATAGGCTATATTTCTCTCGATTACATAATTTACAAGACGGTGCGGCGAGGTATCCTTTTCCTTGTTTTCCGTCCATTGTATCAGCTCGTCCCATTGGCGCGAAAGATAGCGGTCGGTAACGGCAAAAAGAATTTCGTTTTTGCTTTTATAATAGTAATACAGCGTGCCCTTCGAAATATTTGCCTTTTCGGCTATTTTCGCGAGAGTCACCTCCGAAAAGGAATTTACCTTTAAAAGCTCCTCAGCAGTATCAAGTATGATTTCGTTTATATTTTCGGGTCTTTGAGCTGCCATAATACCCTCCTGCAAAATTTCTTAAAGTATAACACGAACAATCGGCAATGTCTACAAAACAATATTCACAAAAAAAATACGTAAGAGTGATTTTTTTAGTTAAAAGTATTGACAAACGCTTTTTTCGGAATTATACTTGGCTTATGAGTCGGTCAGTTAACCGACATATTTTTTATACACAGTCGGGCGCGTGACCGACTGCAAGGCTGATTAAAAGAGGCTTGAAGTTATGAACATATCATCAATTAACAAAAAATTGAAAAAGACTTTCGGCGGAAAATTCAGTGCTTCAAAGGAGAACGGTTCGATTTTTGTTCGAGGCAAAAGCTCCGATTGGGGCGAAATCGTCGCGGCTTGCCAAGCGGCGGCAAAAAAATTCAGCACAACGCATATTGTCAACGATATTGTTTACACGGGCGAGCAGCCCGCTCCGACGCGTCTGCCGTCTCTCAAGGATGATTTCCTCGAGGGCAGAACACCCGACGTGCTTGTTATCGGCGGCGGCATTTCAGGTGCTTCGATAGCAAGAGAGCTGACCAAGTGGAAGATTGACGTTTTACTTGTAGACAAGGAGGCGGACCTTGCGCTTCAGGCGTCGGGACGCAACGACGGCGAGGTGCACCCCGGAATCGACCTCGGCAAAGGCTCACTCAAGCACAAGTACATTCGCCGCGCAAACCATATGTATGCAGACGTTTGCCGCGAGCTTGACGTTCCGTTTAAGCAGGTAGGTCAATATGTACTTTTCCGCAACGCCGCGCTGAAGCCGCTTATCGGTCTGTATGCTTTTTGGCGGAAGCATCACGACGGCATAGAGGACACCGAGATAATCTCGGGCAAGGAGCTTATGCGCCGCGAGCCGAACCTCACGCCGGAAACAAAATTCGCAATGTATAATCCGAGTGCAGGCTGTGTTTGCCCTTACGGACTCACCATAGCCTATGCCGAAAACGCCGTTCAAAACGGCGCGCAGGTAAGCCTTAACACCGCCGTGCTTTCCATGGAGGTGTCGGAGCATAACATCATAAGCGTTACCACCAACAGAGGCGTTATTCATCCGAAAATCGTTATCAACGCCGCAGGCGTTTTTGCCGAGGATATTGCCGCCATGGCGGATGACAGATTTTTCTCGATTCATCCGCGCCGAGGAACCAACTCGATTCTTGACCAAAAAGCAGGCGCATATATGCACTCGGTAGCCTCCGTAAAGGACATAAGCGTTCACGGTAAAACCCATTCAAAGGGCGGCGGCATATTGCACACCGTCCACGATAATCTTCTCGTCGGACCCGACGCCGTAGAAACGGTTGAAAAGGAAAACACGGAAACACGTGCCGAGAGCATTAAAACCGTCTTCGACAAGCAGACTCAAACAATGCCGGCGCTGTCAAAACGTGATATAATCACTTATTTCACGGGCGTTCGCGCTCCTACCTTTGAGGAGGATTTTATACTTGAACCCGGCAGAAGAACAAGGAACTTGATTCACGTAGCCGGTATTCAATCCCCCGGACTTACAACTGCTCCCGCGGTTGCCGTCGATATGGCGGAGCTTGCGGTCAATATGCTCGGCAAGACCGAGACGGTTGAAAAAAACAACAATTATAATCCTATTCGCAAGGGCGTTCCCGTGCTTCGCGAAATGGACGACGATACAAGAGAAAAAATGATAGCCGAAAATCCCGACTACGGCGAGATTATTTGCCGCTGCGAGCAAATCAGCAAGGGCGAAATTCTCGACGCTTTGAAATCCCCGATATGCGTTCCGACGGTTGACGGTATCAAAAAGCGCATAAGACCGGGAATGGGACGTTGTCAGGGCGGCTTCTGCTCGCCGCTTGTCACCAAAATAATTGCCGAATTCCTCGGCGTTCCGCTGTATGAGGTTAAAAAATCCTCGGCGGAAGCGGTGATAGCATACGGCGAAACAAAGGTAAACGAAGGAGGCGAAGAGTGATGACGACAGGTAACTATGACGTACTCGTTGTCGGCGGCGGTCCTGCCGGACTTGCGGCGGCAATAAGCGCTCATGATAACGGTGCCAAGGTTCTCCTTCTTGAAAGAGAGGCAAGGCTCGGAGGAATACTCAAGCAGTGCATTCACGACGGTTTCGGTCTTCATCACTTCGGCGAACAGCTCTCCGGTCCGGAATACGCCGAGCGGTTTGAGGATGAGCTGTACAAACGCAATATCGAATACAGCACCCTGACGTTTGTCACGAAAATAGACAAAAACGTCGACGGAAGCTTTTCGGTGCATACCGTCGGCAGAAGCGGCGTTTCGATATTTACGGCAAAAGCGCTTGTGCTGGCTACGGGCTGTCGCGAGCGTACTGCCAAGCAGGTATTTATTCACGGTACGCGTCCTGCAGGCGTTTTCACGGCCGGAACCGCACAGCATTTTACAAATCTGCTTGGGCTTATGCCCGCCAAAAAATGCGTAATTCTCGGTTCGGGAGATATAGGACTTATCATGGCGCGCCGGCTTACGCTTGAGGGCGCAAAGGTTCTCGGCGTTTATGAGGCAAAGCCTACGCCGTCGGGACTTACGAGAAACCTGCATCAATGCCTGCACGATTATGACATTCCGCTGCACCTGTCGCACACCGTCACTCGCGTGTTCGGAGTTGACAGGCTCGAAGCAGTTGAGATTTCAAAGGTTGACGAAAATATGGCTCCGATACCCGGCACACAGAGCCGCGTCGAATGTGACACGCTGATTCTCTCGGTCGGATTGATTCCCGAAAACGAGCTCGCCGAGTCCGTCGGAGTAAAGCTTGACCCACGCACAAAGGGTCCCGTATGCGACGGCCAGTGTATGACGAGCATCGACGGCGTATTCAGCTGCGGAAACGCTTTGCACGTCAACGATTTGGTTGACTTTGTTTCGCAGAACGCCGAGCAGGCGGGAAAATCAGCCGCTGTTTATTCCGCCAAGGAAAGACGGCTTATTGAGATAACCCCGGGCGACGGCTTATTGTACGCAGTGCCGCAAAGGCTCAATCTCAACGAGGATAACAGTAAAACAGACCTGTATTTCCGCGTCCGCGAGGAGGAAAACAACTGTGTGCTTCATATTTACGCGGACGGTAAGGAAATACTTAAAAAGCGTTACGCATTTATGCGTCCGCCCGAAATGGAAAATCTCACGATTGATTTCAGTGCATGCGAATTAAACGAAAACAGCCGAGTGGAGCTTCGGCTGGAAAGACTCGGTAAAGGAGACGGTGTAAAATGACAAAAGAATTGGTTTGCATCGTTTGTCCCCGTTCGTGCAGAATGACGATTACATCAGACGGTGACGAGCTTGTTGTGACCGGCAACACCTGCAAAAGGGGCAAAGAATTCGCCGTAAGCGAAATGACCGACCCGCGCCGTACCGTTTGCACAACGGTGCGCACCGCCTTCCCTTCGGTACCGGTTCTGCCCGTTCGCGTATCGGGGCCGATTCCCAAAAACAGAATTTTCGACCTGATGCACGAGGTAAACCGTATCACCGTTTCAAAACGACTCGGACGAGAGGAAGTCGTTGTACCGAATATTCTCAATCTCGGCGTGGATTTGATTGCAACAAGCAATATCCTGAAGGACGAGAAGAAGCAACCTTAAAAAAGAAAGAGGGGAAAATCTTTAATGGAACAGTCACTTGTGCTGACCTTTGACGTCGGCACGCAGAGTGCAAGATGCTTGCTTGTCAATGAGAGTGGAGACTTTGAGGATAAGGAGCAGCAAAAATACAAGGTTCCTTATTTATCAAAACAGCCCGGATGGGCAGAACAGACCCCGGATTTTTATTTTAACATTATAGCCGAAATGTCAAAAAAGGTTATCGAGAGAAATGCCGATAAGCTTGACCGCATAACAGCCGTATGCCTTACCTGCATACGTGACACGGTGCTTTGCCTCGACAAAGACAAACGTCCGCTTCGCGACATAATATTATGGCTCGACGAGCGTGAGGCCGACGAGGACGGACAGATTCCGGCAGCAAAACGCGCATTGTTTTCGCTTGTGGGAATGGGAGAATCGGTAGATATGATTTACCGAGCCTCTACCGGCAACTGGATTATGCAAAACGAGCCCGAAATATGGGCCAAAACAGACAAATACGTTATGCTGCCGTCATATCTCAACTATCTTTTGACGGGCGAGCTTAAGGATTCCGTGGCAAATATGATAGGTCACGTACCGTTTGATTACAAAAACCGCCGTTGGATGAAACCCGGTGCTCTCACGCGCTGCGTGTGCAATGTTCCGTCCGAAAAGCTCTGTGAGCTTGTTCCGTCGGGCGAGGTTATAGGTAAAATCACAAAAGATGCGTCCGAAAAAACGGGCATTCCAACGGGACTTCCGCTTATAGCAACCGGTTCCGACAAGGGCTGTGAAACCATCGGTATGTCCGTTGTAAAATCAAACCGAGCAGCAATTTCCTTCGGCACGACCTCAACCTTACAGATGGCGGTTAAAAAATATTTTGAACCGCAGCCTTATATGCCGGCTTATCCGGCTGTTCCGAACGATATGTTCAATCCCGAATTCGAGGTCTATCGCGGATTTTGGATGATTTCGTGGTTTATAGAGCAGTTTGCCGCGAAGGATAAGGTTGACGCCGCCGAGGAGGGCGTTTGCATAGAGCGTTATCTTGACGATAAAATCAAGGATATTGAGGCCGGCTCCGGCGGACTTATTTTACAGCCGTTTTGGACTCCGGGCATCACGAACCCGAATGCGAGCGGCGCAATTATAGGCTTTTCGGATTTCCATACGCGTTATCATTTGTATCGTGCCATAATAGAGGGCATCTGCTTAGAGCTGTACCACGGGCTCGTTAAAATGCAAAAACGCTCAAGCGTCACGGTAGATGAGCTTTATGCCGGCGGAGGCGGCTCCAGCAGCCCGGTCGTATGTCAAATTGCCGCAGATGTGTTCGGTTTGCCCGTACACCGTATTCAGACTCACGAGGCGAGCGCAGTCGGCTGTGCCATGGTCGCGTTTATTTCACAGGGCGTTTACGGTAGCTATGAGGACGCCATAGAGCATATGGTACATAAAAAAGACGTATTTATTCCGAACGAGGAAAACCACCGAACATATATGAAAATTTACGGCAAGGCATATTCTCACCTTGCCTCAAGATTAAAGCCAATAGAAAAATACCTACATCATTTTCAAACAGGAGGACACTGATAATGAGTACAAAACCGTATAAGGGCTTTGAGCCTAAATGGATGCTTCAGAGAGCACCTGAGAACAGCTATCGTTCAATTTTCCGCTGGGGCGACCCCGACTTCTTCAAATATCCGAAGGAGAGCCTTTACAAATATGTTAAAAAACGCTGCAATCTCAAGGACGAGGAGTTTATGCAGTATAATGACGATTTGGGCCTTGACCCCGTAAATCTCGGCGAAGAGCACGCTCCGAAGATTGACAAAAAGCACGTAAAGGCCATTGCCGCAATAGTCGGCGAAAAGAACGTCTCACAGAGCGACTACGACCGTCTCGCCGTTTCCTACGGACAGACAATGTACGATCTTCTCAGAATGCGTCACCGTCGTTTTGACTCTCTTCCCGACCTCGTTGTTTTTCCGGAGACAAGCGAGCAGATTGAGAAAATCGTAGCCTACGTCACAAAGAATAAAATACCGCTCTATGTTTACGGCGGCGGCTCGTCGGTTACAAGAGGCGTTGAGCCCATTAACGGCGGCGTTTCTCTTGATATGCGCCGCAACTTCAACAAGGTCATTAAATTCAATGAGACCGACCAGACCATTACCGTTCAGGCAGGTATGTCCGGACCAAAGCTCGAGCAAACGCTTCAAAACGCACAGAGCCTTTTCGGCGCAAAGCGTCCGTACACCTGCGGTCACTTCCCTCAGTCGTTTGAATATTCCTCCGTCGGCGGTTGGACCGTCACACGCGGTGCCGGTCAGAACAGCACCTATTACGGCACCATAGCCGATATAGTTGTTTCGCAGAAATACGCCACACCGATAGGTAAAATCGAGACAAGTCACTATCCGAGAGAGGCTACGGGACCGAATCTCAATCAGGTCATGATGGGGGGCGAAGGCACCTTCGGCGTTCTTACCGAGGTCACGCTCAAGTTTTTCCGCTGGATGCCCGAAAACAGAAAACGCTTTTCTTATATGTTCAAGGACTGGCCGACAGCTATGCGCGCCGCTCGTGAAATGATGCAGTGTGAGTGCGGCTTCTCCTCTGTTTTCCGTCTTTCAGACCCGGAGGAGACTTCATTAATGCTCCATCTTTACAACGTTGACGAAACGCCGCTTGAGCCTCTTCTTGATAAATTGGGCTACAAGGACTTTGAGCGCTGTCTCTTCCTCGGATTTACAGACGGCGAAAAGGGCTTCTCAAGAAACGTTGCGCATAACATAATGAAAATTGCCGTTAAGCACGGCGGAATCCCGATGACCGGCTACGTATGCAAGGGCTGGGAAAAGGGCCGCTTCAACGACCCGTATCTTCGCGATACACTCATGGATTTCGGCTTTATGATCGATACGCTTGAGTGCACGGTCAACTGGTCAAATATGGCTCGTGTTCACCGTGAGGTTCGTGAGGTTTGCCATAAGCTTCCGAACACAATCGTTACAACTCATATGTCGCATTGCTATCCGCAGGGCGCCAACCTCTACTTCATCTTTATGACTAAAATGCAGGACGAAGAGGAGTTCCGTGCTTATCACGCAACAATTCTCGACGCCATACAGAAGAGCGGTGCGGCCATCAGCCACCACCACGGTATCGGAAAGATGTTTGCCCCGTGGCTTGAGGGCTACCTCGGCGAAAAGGAATACGGTATAATCCGCACGCTTAAAAACTATTTTGACCCCGATTACCTTATGAATCCGGGCGGAACCATAGGCCTTGACCTTAAGCCCGAGGACAAAAAGTATCTGCGTGAGCATACCGAGTATGTTGACGAGCTCAAGGACTGAATAGGCTGTTGAAGCGCGGCTCAAAGCCGTAACGTCAAGCATAAACACATAAAATTAAGGCTTTCGTTTCAGGTGAGACGAAAGCCTTTTTATTGCCGTTAACTGAAAAGCTTACTTTTTGTATAAGCTTTCGGCACTTGCGGCTGTTGACTGTTTGCCGTCGTAATTATATAATAATTTATAACAAAATTTTGCCGCATATGTGATATGCCGCACAAGCAAAGAGGTTCATCATGACAGATAAAAGCTATTCAATTATTTTCAGCAGCCCGACAGGCAACACGAGGCTGCTCGCCGACGCCATTCGCGACGCGCTGCCGGAGGAAAACTGCAATTATTTCGGAGTGTGCGAAAACGCCGATACACAATCCGACATTTTATTTATAGGCTTTTGGACGGATAAGGGAACCGCCGACAAGGCGACCTTGGATTTGCTCGAAAAGCTGAAAAATAAAAGGATTTTTCTTTTCGGAACGGCGGGCTTCGGCGGAGACGAGAATTACTTCAAAGAAATCCTCGCAAATACAAAAAAGAGCATTAGTGCCAGCAACATCACAGTCGGCGAGTATATGTGTCAGGGAAAAATGCCGCAAACGGTCAGGGAGCGCTATATCAAAATGAAAAGCCTGCCGAATCCCGCGCCGAATCTCGATATGCTGATTGAAAACTTTGACCGTGCTCTGTCTCATCCCGACGAAAATGATTTGAAAAGGCTGAGGCACTCCGTGGAAAAGCTGTAATATTAAGCGACAGCGCGACCTACCCCGCTAAGCTGTGCCGCGTATCATATTACTATTGATTTATTGTAAAAATAATGATAAAATATTCAGCGTAGCACGTAAGCAGGTGTAGTTTAATGGCAGAACATCAGCTTCCCAAGCTGAATACGGGGGTTCGATTCCCCTCACCTGCTCCAAAAACGGCAAGTATCATTTGATGCTTGCCGTTTCTTTACTTTTCGCATTTTACTCTCGTCTCGCTTTTCTTTCGTCTACCCGTCGTCCGCTCGCTTCATTATTCGCTGTTCACTTTTCTCTCTTCGCTCAACCTCGCCTCTCTTGCAGAGGAAGGTGATTTACCGTAAGGCAAGCCGGAGGGATTCTGCGGAGTTATATGGAATTTAAATAGAAAGCAAATTAATTTTTAATCCCTCAGTCTACTCACTTCGTTCGTAGCCAGCTCCCTTTACAAGGGAGCCTGAATAATCCCTCAGTCCGCTCGTGAACTCGCGTCCGGCTCCTGACGGGAGCCCGTCCCCTTTGTCACTTCGTGACATTTCCCCACACCGTGGGGAATCACCCTTTTCAAGGGAGCCTAAACAATCCCTCAGTCATCTTCGCCATTGCCTCCCTTGTAAAGGGAGGTGGGTTGCCGTCAAGGCAAGCCGGAGGGATTCTGCGGAGTTATATGGAATTTAAATAGAAAGCAAATTACTTTTTAATCCCTCAGTCATCTTCGATGACAGCTCCCTTTTCAAGGGAGTCTATTACTATTAGAGTGCCGCGCCTTGTAAATAAAACCCATTAAAAAAGCTCCCCTTGGGGGAGCTTTTCGTTTTTATTCGCCGCCGGTACGTCTGAAAAGGTCGTTAATGTGTCTGAAATAATTTTTGTCTATACCGTCTATTGTTTCCTCGGTGGTTCTGAACTGCCAGTTGCCGAACGCTCTGCCGGGAACATTCATACGCGCGTCCGAGCCGAAGCCGCACATATCCTGATAAGAAATGACGGCAAGCTTTGCCGAAGAGCGCCACACGGTTTCGATAATCTTGCGGCAGGACGGGCTGTAATATCCGCCGTCGCCCCAGTTATCGCCCGTAAATCCGCAGTAATCAAGCGCAAAGGCGCGCTCTTCGGGCGTTGCCTCCCAAAGCCACGCAAGCAGCGTTGTATTGTCGTGCGTGCCGACATATGCTACGGTATTCAGCGGATAGTTATGCGGCAGATGTGTGCTGTTTCCGCACGGGTCAAAGCCGAACTGTATTACACGCATGCCGGGGAACCTAGTTTTATCAAGCAGCTGTGTGACGTCCTCGCCGAACACGCCGAGATCCTCTGCAATAATAGGAACGTCTCCCATTTCTTCCTTTACGGCGTCAAAAAATTTCATTCCGGGCCCCTTGACCCATTCGCCGTTTTTCGCCGTTTTTTCGTCCGCAGGAACCGCCCAATACGATGCAAATGCGCGAAAATGGTCAATTCTGACCGTATCATAAAGTCGAAAAGCGTCCTTTATGCGGCTGAGCCACCAGGCATAGCCCGTTTTTTCAAGCACATCCCAATTATAAAGCGGGTTGCCCCAAAGCTGACCGTCCTTTGAGAAGTAATCGGGCGGAACTCCCGAAACTCTGCGGCGCACAAAGCTGCGCTCGTCTATCTCAAAAAGCTCCGTATTGCTCCAAACATCGGCACTGTCGGTTGAGACGTATATCGGCATATCGCCGAGTATTTTTACGCCGTTTTCGTTGGCAAACTGCTTTATGCGGTGCCATTGAGAAAAGGCAATATACTGCTCAAATTTATAAAAATCGGCTTCGTCTTTCAACTCGTCTCTGTTTTTAAGCGCATTTTCGTACCGCGCGAATTTTTCATCCCACTCATACCATGGCTTGCCGCCGAATTTTTCCTTTGCGGCGCAAAACAGCGAGTATGCTTCGCACCACGGGTTCTCCTCGCAGAATTTTTCGGTCTCCGCAGATACTTCGTTTTTCTTGTTTTGATACGCGATTTTTAAAAGCTCCCTGCGGCTTTTTGCGGCAAATTCGTAGTCCGCCGTGTAAGGCGAGCCGTAATATACGCTTCTTGCAAGGTCGTCTTCCGACACAAAGCCGTCATTTTTGAGCGTGTCCGGGTCAATCAGAAGCGGTGACAGCGCAAATGCCGCCGGAGACGCATAAGGTGAGCCGTAAAAATCCGTAGGACAAAGCGGCAGCACCTGCCAATATGAAAACCCCATATCCTTGATACGGCGTATAAACCGTTTTGTCTCTTCGCCCATTACGCCGATTCCGTATTTTGACGGGAGCGACGTGATATGCATTAAAACTCCGCCGGCTCTTGTGTTAAGCATTATATAATTCCCCTTTTTTTAGCCTCGTCTTGATTTATGCCGCTTTGAGATACTCCTCAAGGCACAGGCCGCTCTTATTCATCGCCTTTGCAGCCTCTTTGCCGACATAACGCCAATGCCACGGCTGATAATTCATACCCGTTTTGTCGGTTTTATTTTCGGGATAGCGCAAAATAAAGCCGTAATCCTGCGCATTTTTTACAAGCCACGAAAACTCCTTTGTAGAGGCAAAATCGGAGCTTGCACTCACAATATCCATTGACAGGCCGAGATTTTGCTCGGAATATCCGCCCGGCAAAATAAACGTGCGCGCCTTTGCGGCGGCGTCGTCATCGGACAAGCCCTGATTTTTATAATAACTCACCTTTCGGTTGTAATTATCGTTTTGACGTGAAACCGAGCAATACCCTGCGTACGGAGTTAAAACGCAGCCGTCCTTCTTTGCGGCGTCGTACATCTCTTGATACGCTTTAACAACTCTCGAATCAAGCTGCACGCTGCTTCCGCTTATCGCGTTTGCAAGCGACGGCACATATCCGTCGGGCAGCTTATGCCCTGCGTTAACAAGCGTGAGCTCCCAATTGCCCGAGCTCGGGTCTACGGTTTGGGGATTGTTAAAATCGGCTGCCGAAGCCGTAACGGGCGGTGCCGATGCGGTCGTCTCCGGAACGGTTTCAGGGGCTGTCGTTTCCACGGTAGTCTCTTCTTCAGTCGTCTCCTCCTGCGGTTCTTCCTGTGTGGTTGTTTCGCTGATTTTTGCTTCGAGCCTCTCGACGGCAGGGTCCTTTACCTCTCTTTGCCCTATCGTAAGCTCACCGACTATAAGCCCCGTCATTATAACGGCCAAAATTACAAACAGCAAAAATTTTCTTTTTACCGTCTTTTTCAATCTGACTTTTTTCTTCATATTTCGCGTCCTTTTAAAATCTCTTCTTGATATTTTAAAATGTTTACGTCGGATTGTCAATCAAAAGGCGCATTTCGGCGACAAAATTCAGCCGACGGAGACTTTTTTCTCATCAAAGTAAGCGAAGCCGTCAATCCACACATTGATTTTTTATCTTTAAGGCACTCCGACAATGCGCAAAAAAGACCCTGCGGATTTTACTCTGCAAGGTCTTTTTCCTGTTATGGTTTAAAATTGGGGTTACCCAAAATCAAACTCTGATTATTTGTTCTTCTCTGCGATTGCAGCCTGAGCAGCAGCAAGACGAGCGATCGGAACACGGAACGGTGAGCAAGATACATAGTCGAGGCCGATCTTGTGGCAGAACTCAACAGAAGACGGGTCGCCGCCGTGCTCACCACAGATACCGCAGTGAAGTGACGGACGGGTAGCTTTACCGTTCTTAACAGCCATTTCCATGAGCTGGCCTACGCCGACCTGGTCAAGCTTAGCAAACGGATCGCTCTCGAATATCTTCTTGTCATAGTAAGCACCGAGGAACTTACCTGCATCGTCACGGCTGAAGCCGTAAGTCATCTGAGTAAGGTCGTTGGTACCGAAGCAGAAGAACTCAGCTTCCTTAGCGATGTCGCCTGCGGTAAGAGCCGCACGCGGAATCTCTATCATGGTACCTACTTCATACTTCATATCGGAGCCGGCAGCTGCAATTTCTGCATCTGCAGTCTCAACAACGATGTCCTTAACATATTTAAGCTCTTTAGCGTCGCATGAAAGCGGAATCATAATTTCGGGAGCAACAGTCCAGTCCGGATGAGCCTTCTGAACGTTGATAGCGGCGCGGATAACAGCCTTAGTCTGCATCTTTGCGATTTCCGGATAGGTTACTGCAAGACGAAGTCCGCGGTGACCCATCATCGGGTTAAACTCGTGAAGAGAAGCAATGATAGCCTTAATCTGCTCAACTGTCTTGCCCTGAGCGTCTGCAAGCTTCTTGATGTCAGCTTCTTCGGTGGGAACGAACTCGTGAAGAGGCGGATCGAGGAAACGGATTGTTACCGGGCAGCCCTCAAGTGCTTCATAGAGCTTTTCAAAGTCGCTCTGCTGATAAGGAAGAATCTTATTAAGAGCAGCTTCTCTCTCTTCAACGGTGTCGGAGCAAATCATCTCTCTGAATGCGGCAATTCTGTCCTCTTCAAAGAACATATGCTCTGTACGGCAAAGGCCGATACCCTCAGCGCCGAGTTCTCTTGCCTTCTTAGCGTCAGCCGGAGTATCTGCATTGGTACGAACCTTGAGGGTTCTGTACTTATCAGCCCAGCCCATTATTCTGCCGAAGGTGCCTGCTATGGTAGCGTCAACAGTCGGGATAATGCCCTCATAGATGTTGCCGGTAGAACCGTCTATTGAAATGTAGTCGCCCTCGTGGAATTCCTTGCCTGCGAGAGTGAACTTCTTATTTTCTTCGTCCATATCGATAGCTGTGCAGCCCGATACGCAGCAAGTACCCATACCGCGTGCAACAACGGCAGCGTGTGAAGTCATACCGCCGCGAACGGTGAGAATACCCTGAGAAGCCTTCATACCGGTGATGTCCTCGGGAGAGGTCTCAAGACGAACAAGAACAACCTTTTCGCCTCTCTCGTTCCACTCCTCTGCATCCTCTGCGGTGAACACTATCTTACCGCAAGCAGCACCGGGAGAAGCACCGAGACCCTTGCCGAGCGGAGTAGCTGCTTTAAGAGCTGCTGCGTCAAACTGCGGGTGAAGAAGAGTATCAAGGTTACGCGGGTCGATCATAGCTACCGCTTCTTCCTCGGTTCTCATACCCTCGTCAACGAGGTCGCAAGCAATCTGAAGAGCTGCCTGAGCTGTTCTCTTACCGTTTCTGGTCTGAAGCATATAAAGCTTGCCGTGCTCAACGGTGAACTCCATATCCTGCATATCTCTGTAATGATCCTCAAGGGTCTTGCAAACATTTTTAAACTCTGCAAATGCCTCGGGGAACTTCTGCTCCATCTCTGTGATGTGCATGGGAGTACGAACGCCTGCAACAACGTCCTCGCCCTGAGCGTTTGTAAGGAACTCACCGAAGAGGCCCTTAGCGCCGGTAGCCGGGTCACGTGTGAATGCAACGCCTGTGCCGCAATCATCGCCCATGTTACCGAATGCCATTGACTGTACGTTAACTGCGGTACCCCATGAATACGGGATGTCGTTATCACGGCGATAAACGTTTGCACGGGGGTTGTCCCATGAACGGAAAACAGCCTTGATAGCGCCCATGAGCTGATCCTTGGGATCGCTCGGGAAATCCTCGCCTATTTTAGCTTTATACTCATCCTTGAACTGCATAGCGAGCTTTTTAAGGTCGTCGGCGTCAAGCTCTACGTCCTGAGTTACGCCCTTTTCCTTTTTCATAGCGTCTATAAGCTGCTCAAAATATTTCTTGCCGACTTCCATAACAACGTCGGAATACATCTGAATAAATCTTCTGTAACAGTCCCAAGCCCATCTCGGATTGCCTGACATTTCGGAAATTGTGTTAACAACCTCCTCGTTAAGGCCGAGGTTAAGGATTGTGTCCATCATACCGGGCATTGAAGCGCGCGCACCGGAACGAACCGATACGAGAAGCGGATTTTTCTTATCGCCGAATTTTTTACCGGTGATGCCTTCCATCTTTACGATGTACTCGTTTATTTCAGCCATGATCTCGGGATTGATCTCGCGGCCGTCCTCATAATACTGAGTACAAGCTTCTGTTGTGATAGTGAAGCCCTGCGGTACCGGAAGACCGATGTTGGTCATTTCGGCAAGGTTTGCGCCTTTACCGCCGAGGAGCTCACGCATGTTAGCATTACCCTCTGAAAAAAGGTAGCAATACTTTTTTGCCATTGAGAATACCTCCAATTATAAATTACAGTGTTAATGGCTGCCCTCGCTTTAAAGCTATGGGCATTATAAACCGCTTGATATTATAACAGAAAAAATACGGCATTTCCATAGTTTTTGCGAATTTTTTGTATTTCGGCGAAATAAATTAAGCACAAAATACAATTTTGAGCATTTTAGGGGAAAATATGCAAGTTTTACGCCGTTTTTTGCGCCTAACAACTGTGCAAATCAAAAAGGAGCCGTAAAAATTACAGCTCCTTTCGGAAATGAAATTATACAAGACCCGAGTACATCTTTAAGATGTACTCCGCGTCAAAGGTCGAAATATCGCCGCTGCGGTTTGCATCCGCAACATATTTAGCCGTAGGGGACAGCTCCTCCATACCGTTTACGTATCTTAAAGCAAGCCTTGAGTCAACGGGCGTTATGCTGCCGTCAAGGTCCACGTCGCCGAACTTTGCCGTAAGCGGAGCCACGTAGTGAGTTCCCGCATTATAAACGAGAAACTGCGGATACTCCGCCCAAGTGTCAACGGTCGGCTGCGTTTTCGCCGTCATCGCCCGAACATAAAGGTCACAGCCGTTTTTGCGGTAATCAAACATCGCATGCCCGTAATTCTTTATAAACCAGGTGTTTTCGGGGAGCATACAGGTTGAGGCGTCGATAATGCCGTCCTCGGAAAGACGGTTGTGCCCGACGTCCCTCGCCTGAACGTAATCGTCGCCGAGAGTTGTTTTAAGACGGGCGCAGGTGGCACCGCCGCTTGTACGGTTTGTCTCTATAACTCCGTCGCTCGTGTAATCGGCGGTAGGCGTAAACGGCGCTATATAAAGATTGTAGTTTGAGAATATGCAAACAGAAGTACCGCTTGCCTTGGCTCTCTGTAAAGTCGAAGAAATATTCGCCTGTATATTGTGTATCTCGTCGATTTTTCTCTCAAAGGTCGCCCAGTTGGCAGCTATCACGGAAGCCGAGACACCGCTTTGCTGCTGATTTTTCTCCATATACGCCCGCATTACGGCTTTTGCGTCATCATAGTATTCATCGGGTACAAACGCCCAAAGACTCGGCGTGTAGCCGAAGCCGGAAACAAGGCACTCGGTATAAATTCGGTCCTTATAGGTTCTGCCGCTGCCGTCGGGAAGCTCGGTCTCAAGGAAGCCCTCAAGCTTCGGCACCGCAAGCTGCAAAAGCTTTAAGGTGTCAAGCACCTTGCCGAGAGTGTCGGAATTCATACTCTGATTTATAAACGGGATAAGCTTATCTATGCCGACGGCTATCTCGCCCTTAAAGAGACAGCCCACCATATCAAGCCCCGTAAATGCGGAATTTAGCATGGTTATGTTTGAGACGTCGTCACAGCCGTAAAGCCCCAAATACGAAGCCAAAACCGCTCCGCCCATACTGTGGCCGGCAATCGATACCTTGTCGACGTGCTTATCTGCCTTGATTTTTTGAACATACGTGTTTATGTCCGCAGCAAGCTCCTGCATAGATTTATGCCAAGTAAGACCGTAAACGTAAACATTGTCGGCACCGACTTCGTCGCAGCACGCGTCGACTATATCCTTATCGAAGACGTCTGCCCTTGTGACCTCGTCAAGTCCGTATTGCGATACCGGCTCGGTATATTGGTCTATAACGGTGACGTCGGGGTGCTTTGCCGTGCCGTCGGGATTGCACGAAACCGGCTCGAAAAGATTGTTTGCTATTTCCACTATTCCCGTGCAAAACGTTTCATAATCTCCCTTTAGGAACGCGCCGAGCGGAGCTATGGCGTTTTTCGCCATTTCAACTATTGCGTCCTGCGACGGCCCCCAAACCTGATTTCCGTCGCCGTCCACCAGCGTATATTCGCTGAAGCCGGCTATTATCAGGATAGGCGTAACCTTATCCTTGGGCTCTGCGGCTGCCGCGGGAACAAAGCAAAGAACTGTCATGGTCAGTGCCAAAAGTACACTGACAAGCTTTTTCATCCTGTTTTTTGACATAATTATTCTCCCCCTGCTTTAAACAATTAAGTAGATATTACCATAATTATATCATTTTTGCAATATTTTTTATACAATCAGCTCATAAAATCCGTCTCAACCCTTTTAATTGACGTTTCGGGTGAATATGTCCATTTATCTATGTGACCGTCACTTATAAAATAATCCGCCGCCGGACTTTTGCCGTCACCGGTAAAATAGTCCACGATAATAAGCTTTATTTTCATCCTTTCGGGATTTATGCTTTTTATGTAAACCGCGGCACTGTCGCCTGCGCGCGGCCCTAAGGCGCATTCGGCAAGCCCTGCAAGATTGGGCGCAAGCTCCACGAATATACCGTAATCCTCCACAGAGCGTATTACTCCGGGCACGGTTTCTCCGGGCGCGAATTTTGAAGCATTTTCCTCCCAAGTGCCGAGCAGCTCCTTTTGCGACAAGGTGATTCTGCCGTTTTCGTCTATCGATTTCACAACTGCCTTTATATCCTGATTAACCGAAAAACGAACACACGGATGAGGTATGCGCGACACCGAGATACCGTCTATCGGCATAAGTGCCGAAATGCCTGCGCCTATGTCGCAAAACGCGCCGAACGGCTCAAGGTGCGTCACGCGCGCGTCGATTATATCGCCCGGAATAAGTCTTGAAGTATAATTTGCCGCGCACTCCTCTTGGAGCTTGCGGCGGCTGAGCAGAGCGAATGTCTCGCCCTTTTCATTCTCGGAAAATCCCGTTATCACAAAGTCAACGGGCTTATTAACGCGCGATATTATGGCTATGTCGCGAACCGTGTTATCTTCAATCCCCATAGCGCATTCCTTGCGCGGCATAAATCCCTTCATACACCTTAAATCCACGTCGAGATTGTGTCCGCGGTCGCAGAGAACCGCGCGCGCCTCAAGCGATTCTCCCGACAAAAAGGCGTTTTTGAGCTCAGCCGGGCTTGAAAGTCTTTTTTCGACGGCTTCGATGTCTGCGCGTGCACCCTCGGGGTAATATTTTTTCATAATTCTCACCTGCTTTGTTTACACTATGCCTGCCGCTTTATAAACACCGTGTCCCTTATGGCAGGTACAACACTATATGTATATGCGGCAGCTCTTCGGTTGAGAATTAACACGCGATTTTATTTTAGCCCGGCAAGCCTCCGGTTTTGCCGCGACGCAGAACGAAGCGAGCCGCTCAAAACCGTAATAAACAAAGTCCGCAAAATGCAAAAGTGCCGCAAACACGAGGTTTGCGACACTTTTTTACACCATATTCAAATATCACTTTTTAGCCTGCTTTGAGTACTTCTTGAGATATATAAATCTCATAAGTCTTGTCTCAATGGGGTTTATGGGCTTGCCTGCCTCAAACAGTCTTGCGCCGACTGCGGTCTTGCAGCCCTTATCCATTACCATTTCAACCGCTGCGGCATCATATTCGCTGCCCGATACGCAAAGCGCACCGTTGTTGTTAAGAAGAACGCCGTTTCTGCCCTTGAGAGCCTTTACGACCTTCTTAGCGGTCTTTTTTGTGCTGTTGGGATTAAATGTTACCGAGCGAACGGTTGCGCCGACAAGCTGTGCAAAATCGTCAAGAAGCGGCTTCATTGTTTTGCCCGACTTAGACATTGCGACTTCCGCCGGTGTTTTGGTGTGCATAATGAAGTTTACGTCCTTGCGCTTTTTATAGATGGCTCTGTGCATCTCAGCCGAAGCCGGATAATCATTGCCTGCTACAAGCTCACCCGTTTTAATATCTATTCTGACTATCGAGCCGTCGCCGTCTACGGCACTTATATTAAACACACTGCCGTCACGTTCGCTGTTGCACGGCTCAAATACCGGAGCCTCCTTGGCACTCGAGTCAAAGAGCGAGCCGATATACTCGGCTACGTCGCCTAAGGTCTCGGCTACCTTACCGGTGATGAGACGGTATCTGTTTTTAACGGTAGTTTCGCAGATCTTTTCGAGCTCTGCCGCCACCTTAAACGCCTCGTCGTAATCCTTACCCATGCAAAGAGCACCGTGGTGAGCCATAATTACGGCCTTGGAGTCCGAACGCTTTATAGCCTCGACAACGCCCTTGCGAAGCTTGCCGGTTCCGGGAAGTCCGTATGCCGCAATCGGGACATTATCGCCGACTATTTCGGCCGACGCGGGTTCAACCTCGTTTATATCCATACCGAGCGCACTTATGACGGACGCCTGCATCTGATGCGTGTGAATTACGAAATTAACCTCGGGGCGAAGACGATATGCCTCGGCATGAATGCCCTTTTCCGAGGACGGCTTAATGTCACCCTCATAGCTGCAATCGTCGATATTAACAACTACTATTTCGTCGGGAGTAAGAGTTTCATAGGGACGTCCGCTCGGAGTAATAACGAATCTCTTATCGTCTACTCTGCATGAAATATTACCCCATGTTCTCGCGATAAGTCCGTATTCAACAACCTCTATACCGGCTTTAATGACGAGCTGTTTTGCTTCCATTATATCCATTGTATTCACCTCTTCGTTATTTATAACAAAGCGGGACAGACGGAAAACCCGTCCGCCCCGTTTTCTTGGGATTAAATTCAGTCAGCCTTAACAGCGACGTTTTCAAATACTCTGTCGAAGCAAGCAAGAGCCTGGTCGATCATCTTAGGAGTATAAGCGGCTGAAGTATAAAGACGGCTACCTGCGAGAGTTACAAGACCCTCTGCCATGTAAGCTGCGCCCATATGCTCCATTTCCTTCTGTCTTACGCCGGTCTCGCCGAGAATTGCCGGGATTTCCCACGGTTTCTTCCAGTTAATCTGATAGTGCATTGTGCCGACTGTCTCAAGGTGGCAGATAGAGCCGGTGTTCCAAACTACGAAGGGAAGACCGTGCTTCTTAACGAGCTCTTTAAGACCCGCACAAATTCTGTCGCCCATCTGACCTGCCTTCTGGCAAGCGTTGGTTCTTTCGATTTCTTCAAGAGTGAAGTAACCTGCGCAGCATGAAAGCGGGTTAGCGGTCATTGTGCCGCCGACAAGAGCCTTGTGGATCTTCTTACCGCTTGAATCAAGTCCTGCACCGAGATACTTCATGTACTCTCTCTTACCGCCGATGCCGCCTGCACCCGGATAACCGCCTGCAATAACTTTACCGAATATGGTAAGGTCGGGCGATACGCCGAAGTAACCTTGAGCACCTGCCATACCGATACGGAAGCCTGTAACAACCTCATCGAATACGAGGAGTGCGCCGTATTTGCGGCAAAGACGCTCAACGCCCTTAACATATTCAACGGTGATGGGGGTAGTACCGCTCTCGGGGCCTACCGGCTCCATATAAACGGCTGCTGTGCCGCCGCGGAACTGGTTGAGTCTGAGCTTTTTCTCAAGATCGTCAAGATCGTTCGGAGTAGTCTCCTGAATGAACATGAAGCAGTTGAGCGGAACACCGTGAGCCTGTGTGAACTTGGTGCCGTTTACGCGGATACCGTATGCCATCTGATCTGACCAGCCGTGGTAAGCGCCGCCCATCTTTATGATGTTCTTATGCTTTGTAGCAAGTCTCGCGATACGAGCCGCACCCATGCAAGCCTCGGTGCCCGAGCCCATCATACGGAACATATCAACGGTTTCAACGCTGTCGGAAATCTTTTTGGCGAGCTTGTACTCAAACTCGTGGAAAAGTCCGGTTGAGGGACCGCAAGTATTAAGGAGGTCAATGACCTGCTCACGAACAGCTTTCGGGTTGGAGCCGAGAACAGTCGGGCCGCCTGCCTGAAGGAAGTCAAAATACTTGTTGCCGTCAACGTCATAGAGATATGCACCCTCTGCCTTTGTGAAAACAAGCGGGAAGGGATAGTTGAAAGCAAGGTTATGCTGAACGCCGCCGGGGATTATCTGGCGAGCTTCCTCAATCTGTGCTTTTGATTTGAGGCACTTTTTGTTGTAATACTCATCCTCGTATTTTTTAAGAGCCTCCGGCTTGATGGTGTAAATCGGCTTTTTAATAAGCTCATCAAGCTCTTTGTTGACTGCAACAGCGTCATTGTACTCCGAAATTGCAAATCTTGTGTCCATATCGTGACCTCCGTTTAATAAAATTAACGAAACGGTGCTGCGCAAAAGCGGCGCACCATAGATAACCACGTGTAGTGAATTACCGTTCACTTGTAATTATAGCACAAAAAAGACTCTTGTCAACGCAAAAATACGACGCGGCAAACAAAACGAACTCAAAATTGCGGACGTTTAGATGTTTTTTAACTATTATTTGAATTTGTTAAACTAAACAGCCGCGAAATTGAAAAAATGACGAATACATCTGTGGGGTGTAAATGAGCAACTACACAATATATTGATGATTACTCCGTCAAAATAAATAATCGATGTGTTAATTATTCGTCAATCTGCCGAAATTTCGAAATTGCGACAAAAAATCGCGGATTTTTTGCATAAATGTCTCTTTCGACTGCCGAATTTACATTGCAGCCGCTTTCAGGCTCCATCAAATAGGGTGATTCCCCACGGTGTGGGGAAATGTCTCGTAGTGACAAAGGGGACTCTCTCCCGTCAGGAGCTGGCTGTGAGCAACGCGAACAGACTGAGGGATTTAATAGGCTCCCTTGTAAAGGGTGATTCCCCACGGTGTGGGGAAATGTCGCGAAGCGACAAAGGGGATGGGCTCCCGTCAGGAGCTGGCTACGAACGAAGTGAGTAGACTGAGGGATTTAATAGGCTCCCTTGTAAGGGGTGATTCCCCACGGTGTGGGGAAATGTCGCGGAGCGACAAAGGGGACGGGCTCCCGTCAGGAGCTGGCTGTGAGTTTGCGAGCGGACTGAGGGATTAAAAGGTAATGCACTTTTTTGTAATCTTTTTTGAGAAAATCCCTCCGGCTTGCCTGCGGCAACCCACCTCCCTTTTCAAGGGAGTCAAAAAGCTTCCAAACTGCTTTGGCGAGGCTTGCTCTCTGCAAGGGAGGCTGAAAAGTAAAAAGACGAAAACGGAAGAGGAAAACGAATAGTGAAAAGGGCGGGCATGGGTGTGTGGAAAGCTCCTCATATGACATACAAAAACAGAATAAGCACACAACGCTTCTGTCATACTCTTCCTCTTCATCTCTCATATGACCACAAAAAAATAGGCGACAACACCTAAATTAAGTACAAAAACAGAATAGGCACACGATATCAGAATGGGGTACAGAAACGGAATGGTGCACAAAATGCAAAACAGGGCACAAAAAAAACAGAGCAAGGCGAACCTTGCTCTGCTTATGATTGTTAATAAATCGGATCGATTGCTACGTGAGCGTCAGATCTCAACCCAACCCGAGTCGCCGCCCTCTACGGGGCCGGTGCCTATGGAGATTGTGATGATATCATCAAGCTCGTATGCAGAAACATCGAAATCCGGTGTTTGATAAACCTGTTTCATTGAGATTTAATCTCCTTTCAAGATATAATAATAAAATTTAATGTCGGAACGGAATATTCAGTTTTGAACAGCCGAACCGATAGTAAAGTTTCGCTGTGGTTTCTTGGTAAAATTCAATTACTGAGCTTTCCAATTAGCAACAGCAGCATCATATCCTGAAGCAACTTTAGCAGTTACAGCTGCGGAATACCAAACATAATGATCGGCAGTACCATCATTGTAGCATACATAAGCGATGCAGTCAATATCAGTTGCCTGAGAAGCATGAGAGATATTCTTGACGATTGCGCCGAAGTATGCATCGGAAGAAGCGTTTGCCTGACTTACATAGTCGGTAGAAGCAGTCTTCCAAGCTGACGGAAGTGCGGTGCCTTTTTCAACTGCTGCCTTAGCATCAGCTGCATCGGCAGCGCCTGTGTTGGCAGCAATGAAGCCAACGCTCTTAATTGTATTGCCGTTTGAGTTCATAGCAGCGAAGTCAGCAGCTGTGATAACCGAAGTAAGTCTGAACTGGAAGAGATCATCCGGAGCAGTTGTCTTATCGCCTGTGAACTTAACCTGAGTCTTATACTTAGCTACAGCATAAGACGGAGCTGACGGCATGTTAGCCATGATGTTAGCTCTACTTACATCATATTTAGTAAAGTAATCTGGCTTTTCGCCATTTGTATACTCAATAAACTGTTGGTTTTTATTATAAGTGTCGCAGATTGTAATATTTTTGTTACCTGCTTTAAGCGCAGCCTCATCGCCTGTTACATTAAACACCATAGTAGCCTCAGCGATTGAAAGACCATTTTCGCCTTCAGTTACAGTATAACCATCAGCTGCTGTGACGTTATGGTTTGTAGCGTCAGCGGTAACAGTAAACATTACTGAATTATTATATAACTTTTTATCTGCCGCACTCATTGAAGAACCGTTCATTACAGCCTTTCCGTAATTCGCGTTAATTTTTGGTGCCACAGATACTTTAGCATATTCCGCCAAGTCACCAAGAAATACACGGCTTGTTGTGTCAGGAGTGTAAACATTTGAATCGTAAAGCAAAGCAACCTTAAAGTCGCTCATTTTTTGGCTGTAATCATTCAAATTAAAATAAAAAGTAACAGTCACCTTTGCTCCTGGAACAATTTCCGCTTCTGTTTTATCGGAAACGAGAACTAATCCTACATCGGTGCCCTCTGCCGGAACTGCATAAACACCAATAGCAATAGTAGACAAAAGCATTAACACAACAAGAGCCACACTTAAAATCTTATTTATCTTAAGCATATTTTAGTCTCCTATTTGTAAAATATTGTTTCTTAGAATTATGATGTTACCATGCTTTATTAAAATCAGCAGCTATTTCCTTTTGAGATCTAAGCTCTTTTACCCACTGATCATGTGCCTCAATATCACTAGAGTCAGTAATATTCACAGCAGCATCAGCATTTACATCGCAGGAATAGTAAGCCGCTGTATCTTCAGGGATCGTTTTTACCCACTGGTCATGCGCTTCAATGTCAGAAGAGTCAGTAATGTTAACTGCGCCGTCGCCGTTTACATCGCCGAAGTAAATGAATACATATGTTGCAACTACTTTACCGCTGTCATCTTTAAGAAGGATGGTAGCCCCGGTAGTTATATTACCCTGATCGTTGGCAACTACTTCAATAGAACCTGCTTTTGTAGTAACAAAATCCTCAATGTTTTCGCCATTAAGGGTATCGATACCGAATACACAGCCGGCATAGTCGCCCGAGCCAGTGCAAAGGTCGGTTCTGATAACCGCACCGTTGCCTTCTTCGGTAAGGATAAGTTCCGGATCAGCTGCAGCAGCAGCCTTCATTACCGGGAAAGTAAGTTTCTGACCTGTGGTATAAGCCGTTGAGGCTACATCAGAGGTCTTGTAGGAACCTACATAGAGATTACCGCCGAGATTGGTCATTGTTTTCTGATCGTTAAGCACACCGAAAGCGGCCGCAGTATCGGAAATGGCCTTAGAAGCGGTAAAGGTGAGGGTCGAAAGTACGACGCCGTTTGCCTTCTGAGCAACAGCTCCGCTGCCAGCCTGCGGTAATACGCCGACATAGACATAAGTCTTGCCGCCCGCAGCAGCATCATTTACGACCGTCTTTGTTGCATCGCCTGCACCGAACAGCGTTGAAGCGGTTGTGCCGCTTACAAACTTAACAGCACTGCTGTCATACTGAACAGGAACAGAAACCGTTGCAGCATAATAATCTGTGGTTAATTTTACGGTAACCTTGACCGTATCGCCTGCGCTATATGACGCCTTGTCAAACGATAAAGCGATAGTGCCGTTTTCTGCGACACCGATATTATCATTTGCGAAAACGCCGACTGCAAGCACGCCAAGGAGCATAACTACAGATACAATAAGGCTAATAGCCTTTTTTGCCTTGGTCATTTTTTGCCTCCTTCTATTCTTAATCAATATTAAATATACACTTTTGAGAGCACAATGTCAATAATTTGTGAATAAAAATGGCACACCGAAAGAAAATATCCCTTACGCTATCACAAATAAAGTTATTTCCTTGCGGGCTTACAAGCTTTGTACCGTTTTTTCACAAAACTATTCCGCCGCACTTTTAAAGTATATGCTCTAATCTTTTTAAGAATATCCCATTACATACGCCCTTGTGGGGGAGATAACTCCCCCACCGGGTTTTAACTTAAGTAATTAAAGGAAATTACTTCTGAGCGATTGCAGTTCCGCCGTAAGCAGCGTCAACTACAAGGCCGTAGTTAGCGAGGTCAACCTTACCGGTAGCAAGGCCGCCTGCAGTCTTATAAGCGCCTGTGAGAGCAGCTCTGTTGTTGATTGCGAGGTCCATGTAGGAAGCATCGAATCCGTCAACAACACCGTCGCCGTTTACATCGCCGTAGATAACGACTGTGTAGATAGCAACCGGAGCACCGCTCGACTTGAGGCTGAGTGTTGCGGTAGCGCCTGTACCATAAAGGCCAGCAGCGTTAGCGGCAACATTAAGAGTTGTAGCCGAAGAATCCTTAGCCGTTACTCTTGCGAGTACGTCGTCGGCAGTAGCAAGCGAGCCGGGTGTTACGCCGGTGATGAGAGAAGCGCTCTCTGTTACGGAAACGCCCTCACTTGAACCCGCTGTGGTGGGAACTGCTACGTACTTGCATACGAACGGAGCCATAGCATTCTTGAGGTTTGTGACAACAGCGTCAATCTGAGCTGCTACAACGTTTGAATAGAAGCGGTCATTTGCAGCATAGTTTTCAGCGGAGCCGCTGTAAAGGTTTGCTGTGTTGCCCTTCTCATCGGTGTACTCATAACCGAGTACGGAAACGAGCTTAGCATAAGCTTCGGTCTCTGTAAGGCCGTCAGCCTTAGAAGCGTCAAATGTATATGCACTGTTGTCAGTGAATATTGACTTAGCCTGAGCTATAACTGCCTCAAGCTCGGTGTAAGCACCTGCCTCGAGAGCAGAAGCCGATTTCGGCATAAGAGCGCGCTGAGCGATTTCAAGCTCATACTTAACATCGAATACCTCGGACTGAAGAGCCTTAGCGTTGGCATTTAATGCCTCGGCAGCTGCAAGAGCCTTAGTGTATCTTGCATAAGAGCCTGCTGTGTAATCAGCCTCTTTGTAGCCCTGAGCCTTAGCGGCTTTGATTTCCTTATCAAGGAACTGCTTCTGAGTTGTAACCGCAGCGCCTTTAAGGAAGCTTGCATACCAAGCAATGTTCTTAGCGCTGTTAAGGACTTCAAGCTCCGAATAACTGGGAGCCTTGTAAGCCTTTACGGCATCCATATAAGCGTTCTGAGCTTCGATTGAAGGAGCCTTCATGGAAGCTACGATAGCACTCTTATATGTAGCGTTTGCCTTGTTGGCAATAGCAGTAATTTCAGCCTCTGAAAGTGAGCTGCCGTCAATGTACTTTTCGGGAGCTACGGGGCCCTTGTAAGCGTCAATGATAGCGTTGCCGGCTTTCATTGCCTTTTCGTAAGCCCAATAAGCATAGAGGTCGAAGTTCTGATAGTTGATGTCGCCGGCAGCCTTAAGAGCAGCCTCAATGGGAGCCGGTGTAACGGTTGCTGAACCGCTTGTAGGTGTTGTGTTTGCTGTATCAAGAGCCTTAACGGCGGTTTCAAGAGCGGTTATGGCTGCAGTGAGATTGTCGTCACTGTAATTGCCGAGGTTAGCCTTCCTGAACGGGCCGTAAACAAGCTTAGCGGCAGCGGTAAGAGCTGTCCAGTAAGTGTTCCAAGCCTCTGCCGGATACTTAGAAGAATCACGGTTAGCCTTGAACTCGCTGTCAACGACCTTCTTAATATTGGTGCCGTTGTAATAGTAGAGTGTGCCGAACGGGGCAGTCATGGTAAGAGTACCATCTTGTCTTCTGTATTTACCGTAAACAGTTACCGAGCTGTTACCGAGAGCAAATGAAGAAGCTGAAGGAACAGTCTCTACATCCACATCGGATTTAACTCTTAACGGATTGACGGAGATTGAGCTCTCCTTGGGGAAGTTGAAACTATTAGATACAAGTGCTTCTGCCTGGCCCGATGACTCAAAGATGCTCGAATCAAAGCCGGAAATAGAACCATTGGTGAACTTACAATCAGTATCTCTCTGGTTGGTCCAAGTTACGGCAATGTTTGAAATAGCAGAAGCAAGAGCCGATGCATTTGTTACAAGGTAATCTGTGGTGGTTTCACCCTTCATCTTAACTACATCATATATGCTTGTCTTCTTATCTTCCTTAGACCAAGCGGTGCCGACATCTGTAGCATCGTTGGTTGCATACTCAAAGGTAGTGGAAGTAATGTCGCCGTTGTAAGCAGTACCGTCCTTGAAGGTGAAGCTGTAAACAGCGGTTACCTTTACAAGGCTGTCTGTGGGAACTGCCGCGTTAAGAGTAACATCGGTGCTCTCATACGGTGAAAGTTTCTTTTCGCCGCTTTTGAGCATTTCGGTGCCGTTAACGGTAACAGACTTAAGAGTGAGCACGTAAGGATGATCATATGTATCGCCGTGCTTTAAGAGCATACCTGCAGATGCGTTTGTTACCTTAAGAGTAGTATTCATCTGGCCGTTTGTAAGCTGTACATAGTTAAGTGTACCCTTATCTATTGTAAGCTTAGGCTCAGCATAGGACTGAGCGTTAGTAGTCCAGCCGAGGAAGAAGTTTACGAACGGAAGAGCTACGTCAAGAAGACCGCCTGATTTAACGGCATAGGCAATACCTAAAATCAATTTCTCTGCGAGGTCTGCAATAGCGTCCTTCTGAAGAATAGCGTCAATTGAATTGTAAGAATCGGCGATAAGAGCGGTGTTGCCGCATACCTTACCGAGAACCTTGTTAAGGAGTTCTCTTACGATTCTGAATACTGCGGGATACATAGCCTCGGTTCTGAGAGTGCTGTTAGCAGGAATATTGAGTATGCCCGTAACGCTGTTTGTACCGAGGAGCTTGCTTACGTCAAGGTTGAGAAGTCTGTCGATAATGTCTTCTCTGAGAACAGTCTCAAGGAAGGTCTTACCGTCAGTAGCGGTTTCGTTGATTATCTTCTCAACAGGAAGAACGTCGCGGATGATCTTGTCGAGCTTAACCCACGGATCCTGTGCGGTAGCAAGGTCGAGGTCAAGGCCGTCGGTGTTGATGAGCTTCTGGAACTTCCAGCACCACTCGTTGTCAGAGGTGAGAGCCCAGTCGATTATCCAGTCAATGGTGTCTTCCCAAGCGCGTGTGTTCTTTTCGAAGTCTGCAAGCTTATAAGTCTTGGAGGCTACAACGCTGTAGCCGCCAGCCTTATCGGAGCCGAGGTCGGCAAGCTTGGAGAGATACTTCATACCGATGTCGGTGCCCATGGTAAAGATAACATCGAGCCAATAGCCGCTGTCCTTACCCTTTACGAGGGTCTTCGAGTTGTAATCGGCATAAATAAGTGCGTCATAGTTGTAAGTCGGAACGAACTGAGTTGCAAGCTCACGAATTACGCAAGCGAGAAGAGCGGTTACGTTCTGTCCCTTGAGCTCGGCAGCCGACGGGAGAATTATCTGAGGCATAAGAGCCTTAACGCCGATTGCGCCGAGAGCGGTAACAACATCCTGATCGGAAGCGGACTTATCTACAACTGTGTCATAGTAGCCTGCATAAACAGTCTCATAGCCGGTACCGAAGAGATACTCGGGGTTATAAGCTGCTACATACTGAAGAGCCTTGCGAAGATTGGGAATGAGCTTTGTATTATCGCCCTTTGTCCAATTGATTGCAGCCTTTGCAGTATCCGAAAGCATTGTGTCGATTGCCTTGCCGACAAAATCGTTGAGCGCCGCAAGAACGGTGGTATAACCCGCTGCCGAAGCAGTAACGGAACCGTCGTTTGCAGCTGTGGGCATAAACTCGTCAACGAAATCACCGGAGATGGTGTAATTCCAGTTAATGAGCTTAGCGAACGAATTAGCGGTGGACATATCAAACTTGAGCCAGGTCTCTGTGAGACCGTCTTTGCTGACAAGGCGATAATAGCCGTTGCCGTCGGAGCCTATTGTGAAGTCCGACCACTCCCAGTTATATGCGCCGGCAGCCTTAGAATAGAATGCCTTTACATCTGACGGAAGCTTAGCGAGAACAGCGGTGGCCTCTGAAGCCTTGCCGCCGAAGAGCTCGGTCTTTTCAGCGCCGAACCACTGTGCAAGAAGCATCTTAACGGAGCCGTTGAGAACAACGGGAGCAAGATCCTTAAATACATAGGGAGCTATCTGATAGAGAGCCGAAACAAGAGTATTGCTGTCAAGGTTGAAGATTTCGGAAACCTTACCGCTTGTGGCAAGTGAGGGAAGGAAGTAGCTGTCCTTAACGTAATATTTTACGTTTTCGCCGGCAGCGTTAGCGTAAACATAAACGCCTGTGCCTTTGCCTTCCATATCGGTTTCTTCGGTCTTGTAATATTTCTCATCCTGAGAAATATATGTCTTCTTGGCGGTATCATATTCAAATACCTCGATGTAAGCACCCTTAGAGTCTGAGCCCTTAACATAATAATCACGAAGGCCTGCTTCAGCGCTTGTCGGAAGAGCAATGTGATTGCTTATGCAGTTGCCGGAAGCGTCTTCTTTATAAGAAGTATAGCTCTGCGGCTTAGACATAGCGTTGATGAGGACATTCTTGATAAGAGTGTCGGGATTTTCGGTTGTTGTTGAATAAGTGTTGATGAGCGTCATGTCATCGTCAACTCTTGCGAACACCGGATAAACGAGGCCTTTTAACATACCCGGAAGATCCGAGAGGTACTTATTAACGCCTGAAATATCAACAAAGTTGCCGATAATGCCGACGTCGAGTTTGCCGTCGTTGATAACCTTTTTAACGAGACCTGCGTTGTCGTTAAGAAGAGTTGCAATGCCGTTGACTATGTCAAGCTGAGCGTTCTTTTCTCTTGTCATGCCCGACTTCCAGTTTTTAAGGTTAGCGTCTTTAACTATGCCGAGCAAGCCTTTGACAAGCTTAACAAGTCCGTTGTTAAGAAGAGCCTGTGCGCTGTCGATGGTTCCGCAAAGAGCATTAACCGAGCGAAGGTCGATAACAAGGCGCAAACCTGCAGTATTAATAACTTCGCCCATGTTTATGTTCGCGGCGGCAAGGGTAACATCGAGGAAGTCAAATACGACTGACATTCTCTCTTCGGTAGAGAGTCTTGTTACCGCGCCGTCCGGGCTGTATGCGTCAAGAGCGGTAAGGTTATCAGAGGTCTGATACTCCGTCTTTGCGGCAAACGCCATTACGGACATAGTTGAGAAAATCATGACAACTGCCAAGATGACACTTAACAATTTGGTAGATTTTTTCATACGTGTTTTTTCCTCCTAAAAAGATTTACATTAAAACCATGTATGCGTACCCGATTTTTTCTGCGGGCGGCACTCCCCGCAACAATTCCTCGCACAAAATCCGCTGTACTTCTGACCGCTCTTTGATTTACAAGAAAGCAAACCGATTTCGGCACGTTAACTCGGTCGGTTTCCACCGTTTCCACTTCCGTAAAAATGAATCGGTGGAAAACTGATGATACACACCCGAGCATATTACCGTAGGATGTGTATCAAAACGGGATGGAAACTGCACGGTAAATCAGCCGTGCGGCAGTGCTCCCTTAAAAAAGGGGGCACTTCGCCCTATTACACCATTCCTATGGTTAGTTAAAGTATAGGGTTTTAAACGAAAAAAGTCAATAAATTGTTCACACAAATTTGATGATTTTCTGTATTGAACAAATAGAATTGTTATTTTTGGGCAAAAGTGGCAAACAAAATTGGCAATGTTGTTGTAAAATTATGAACAAATTGTTAACGTTTTCGAGTTTTGAACTTTTTGACAAGTATTGAACACGGTTTTGAACATTTTTACGGTATTTTCGGGTAAAAACAGAGGGCTTTTAGGCTCCCTCAAATAGGGTGATTCCCCACGGTGTGGGGAAATGTCACGTAGTGACAAAGGGGACTCTCTCCCGTCAGGAGCCGGCTGTGAGCAACGCGAACAGACTGAGGGATTGTTCAGGCTCCCTTGTAAAGGGAGCTGGCTGCGAGTCCACGAGCGGACTGAGGGATTAAAGATCACGCACATTCTTTTTAAATTCCGTAAATTCCCACGAAATCCCTCCGAGTTGCCTTCGGCAACCCACCTCCCTTTTCAAGGGAGGCAAAAAGCGGATTAAAAAGTCACGCACGTTCTTTTTAAATTCCGTAAATTCCTATGAAATCCCTCCGGCTTGCCTGCGGCAACCCACCGCCCTTTACAAGGGAGGCAAAAAGCGGCTCCCGAGGCAAATACCCCGTGAACCGCTTTGCAAATGCAATGTTCTTTATTTGAACTCTTATTTAATTGTGAGATTTGCGCCGTACATTGCCGCCAAATCAAGGCTGCCGTCAAAGGTGTTGCCGTCCTCGGTATAGCACTGCACGTGGTAAAGCCCGCCGTTGCAGACAAAATCCATAGTGAGCTGATATGCGGAATATATTTTCGGGTTTTTATCGTCGGCTTTTTTAATCTCTACCACATATGCGGTGGCTCCGCATTTTTCGAGAGTTACGGTACGCTGCTCCACGGTTATACCCGCTGCCGCGTCGCCTGCCTGCGACAAAATCTGATTCCACTGAGCGACGGTATTGTTTGCTTCCTTTTCGGCGGCGCTGTCGTCCTCGGCTTCGCCCGAATACATAACCTGCGCGTCGAGCCCCTTATATTTCTTTGAATTGGCTATACCGGAATTGCCCACGGTCCAGCCGTCGGGATAAACCATTTTAAAATATTTCGTCTCGTGAAATACGCCGTCGGTTATCTTGTCGGGGAACGGAACGGCACCCGTTTTGATTTCGCCGTTTTCGTCCGTGACCTTTTTGCCGTCCTCGTCGGTGACATATATTTCAATCTCGCCGTTCTCATTGAGAACAGTGTTGCCCTCTTCGTCGGTAACAACCTCGTATGTGGCGTCCTTGGCGTTTATAGTCGGCTTCTTTTTTCCGCACGAGGCAAAAACCGCCGATATTACGATTAAGGAAGCGCAGATAACTGCGATTATTTTTTTATCCATTTAAATTCCTCCGTTTTATACATAAACAGATTATAAATTCTTTGCCTCGGAATGTCAACTGGGGGATGTTAAAAATGTCCGGAACGCAAAAAAAACAAAAGACAAATCCTTGTATAAACAGTTGCTTTTTGGCGGCAAAGCTTACCCTTTGCTCCGAATCAACCTCACCCTCGGAGTACATTCGTACGCCTTCGGGCAAGCCTTAACCGCCGCAGCCGCGCCGCTTAAGGTTCGGTTAATCCGCTCCGAGCATTTTTTCCTATCCCCCGAAAAAAGAGGGTAAAAATGTCCGGAACGCAAAAAAACAAAAGACAAATCGAAACAAATCTTTGTATAAACAGGTGTTTTTATTTGGCAGAGCTTACTCTTTCTCTTGGGCGGAGAGATTTATCTGGCCGTTTCTTGGTACACATTTGTGTGTTTTATTCTTCATATTCATCTCATTTTGCATTTTTGTGCACCTCGTCTAAATTTTTTAGAGCCAAAATGGAGCCAGATATACTCTTAAAAATATACATTATAACAATGAACTCACATATCAAAAATACTTAGTTGTGTTTCTTTTAATGACTCAACTTTTCTAATCGTTATTTTGTCATCTTCTTGAACTTGCCCACATAGAAGAGGTGACGAAGGATCATATTTGGCAGCGTTTGTTTCTACACTTTTTGAACTATAATTTGCATAGCAATATACACATCCGTTTTTGCATGTATTATAAGTACCTATTTCAACACTTTCAACACATCCACATTCTTTACGCTGATTTTTGTCTTTGCCAACATTGAGTTTACATCCGATAATTTTTTCAATTAGTTCTCTATCTATGCAACAATTATGAATTATACCACATTCATCCAAATCAATTTTTTCTGCACAACTTCCAATCTTAATATTATAATCCGCAGCTATCTTACTTAATTTCTCAGCAAATTCTCGTAGTTCGTCATCATTTAATTCATTACTTGACAATCCATCCATATTTTTTTTATTTTTAGGATATATATCAACAAAACTA